>Ga0209979_1002783_pt1 | contig 16240 bp, 14 predicted proteins | sample AnhtaG_FD_183114 | JGI IMG/M metagenome (GOLD analysis project Ga0209979, IMG submission 183114) | Deep subsurface microbial communities from Anholt, Denmark to uncover new lineages of life (NeLLi) - Anholt_01485 metaG (SPAdes) (version 2) | ecosystem: Environmental > Aquatic > Marine > Oceanic...
TTGTGTTGGGCACGCTCTCTATCCTGCAGGAGACAAAATCGCTGCTGACGTCGATTTCGGGGAGGGTGAGCATATCCCCTCGAGAGATCTCCTCCTTCTCGATTCCGGAGAGGTTGATGGCGACACGACTTCCGGGAACGGCCTTGGTGATGTCCTTTTTGTGGGTCTGTAAACTCCGTATGCGAGCGTATTGACCCCTGGGTAAGATCAAGACTTCTTGACCAACCTGCAGATGACCGTCAATCAGGGTTCCGGTGACGATGGTGCCTCTTCCGGCTAAAGTAAAGACGCGGTCGAAGTAGAGGCGTGGCTTTTCCAAATCCGGCCGAGGGGGGATGAGCTTCAGACTTCCTTCCAGTTCTGATGTCAGCTTTTCCAGTCCCTCCTTGGTGACAACAGAGGTTCTTACAATTGGTGCATTCTCCAGGAAGGTACCTTGCAGCTTGGCCTTGAGGTCATCTTCGACCAGCTCCAGCCACTCTTTCCTGACCAGGTCGATCTTCGTCAAGACCACCAGGCCGTGTTTCACCCCCAAGAAATTGATGATCTGCAGATGCTCCTCCGTTTGAGGCATCCAGCCGTCGTCGGCGGCAATTACGAGAACGACGAAATCGATGCCGCCGACACCGGCAATCATATTCCTGATGAATCTTTCGTGTCCGGGGACATCGACGATTCCGACCTCCTCACCGTCGGGCAATTTCAGCCAGGCGAAACCCAAATCGATGGTCATCCCCCGGTCTTTTTCCTCCGGCAGGCGGTCAGGATCGATGCCGGTCAAAGCCTTAACCAGCGCCGATTTCCCATGGTCAACGTGTCCGGCGGTGCCAATTACGTACATTTCAATTAGACTTTCCTGCCGTAGGCGGATCTGCCTCTGGCAGGACGGAGCCGATGATGTGGCGGTGGAGCTCCTCTCTGGTGACCTGTGCGGTTCCCACCTCTCCAACTACAATCCCGGCGGCGTAATTCGCAATCTTGGCCGCCTCCAACAGGGTTGCACCGGCACTCTTTGCTGCCACCAGCGTGGCTATGACGGTATCCCCGGCACCGGTGACGTCGTAAACCTCCTTTGCCACCGTGGGCAGATGAGTGACTTTTCTGCCGGTCTCAAACAGGGACATCCCTTTCTCACCTCTGGTGATAAGGACTGATTCCAACTCCAGTAATTGCATAAGCCCCCAGCCGACGGTCTCGAGACTTCTCTCATCGACTATCTTCTTGCGATAGGCAAATGCAGCCTCGTGATGGTTGGGGGTGATGATTGAGACCCCTTTGTAATTCATGAAGTGGCTTTCCTTGGGGTCGACTGCGATAAAAAGCCCTTTTTTTCTCGCAAGGTCGATGATCTCACTTAAGAGTCTATAGGTAATCACTCCTTTTCCGTAATCGGAGATTATGACGGCATTGGCTTTGCTCAGGTTCTTTCCGAAAGTCTCCAGAATCTTCTCCTGGGTTCTCTGGCTGACCTCCTTGGTTTCTTCCCGGTCGGCTCTCACCACTTGCTGGCTGTGGGCGATAATTCTGGTCTTGAGGGTGGTGGGGCGACGATTGGTGGTCACCAAATAGCTCGATGAGATCTTCCATTTTCGCAGGAGGGATTGAAGCCTGAGGGAGTTGTCATCGTTCCCCGCAACCCCGATGAGAATTGGCTCCACTTCGAGCTTGCGCAGGTTATTGGCGACATTTGCCGCTCCCCCGAGAGTCCAGGTCTCCTTCTGGATGTCCACGACCGGTACCGGTGCTTCGGGGGAGATGCGGTCGACGGTGCCCCAGAGGTAGCAATCCAGCATCACGTCCCCAATGATGAGGACACGAGTTTTTCCCAGGTTTTTAAAGATTTTACTTAATCGTCTTGGGCTGAGTTTTTTCATTAACCCTTTATCCTCCGACCAGAGACAGGAGGTCTCCGGAAACTAGCTTAATATCAGAATACAGATCAATATATTGAAAGGAGAAATTTCAAGCAAGATGTATGATGTGTGAAGTAGAATTGCCGACAGGGAACAGGAAACAGGAGACAGGGAACAGGAAACAGGAACAGGGGACAGGAGACAGGGGACGGGGAACAGGAGATAGGGAACAGGAGATAGGGAACAGGAGATAGGGAACAGGAGACAGCAGGGTAGCCCAGTGGCCTCTGCCACTGTCGGATGTGGGCATCCGACAGCACCGCTTTGGTTGTCAGCCTCTTAGGTTCATTCACAGCAGATTGAACAGATTAGGCAGATTGAACGGATTGAGCGAGTTTTCACTTGACAAAGAGAGGGGTTATACGGAGATTGAAAGCGCTTGGTAGTTCATACATGTTGGTTTAAGCTACAGACTGTTTGCGATTTGCTAATATAAACGTTTGACACCACATTCTACCGGGACAAAAAGATGCAACCGAAACAGCAACAGATAAGCGTCCAATTGGGTGAAAAGGAATCCGAAGGAATCTATTCAAACCTGGCGCTGATCGTTTATTCCCCTTCGGAGATCATATTCGATTTCGCTCGAATGATGCCGGGAGTGCCCAAGGCCAAGGTTTACAGTCGCGTGATCATGACTCCTCAACACGCCAAGATGTTCCTCAATGCCTTGGAGGGGAACATCAAGAAATACGAGGAGCAGTTTGGAGCCATCAAGGTCCACGGCAAACCGGACAAGAGCATCGGGTTTCAATCCCAGTACACTCAAGAGCCGAAAGAAGAAGAATAGTCTCGTCAAAGACCCTGGTAAGGATCTGTGAAGAGAGCCGTGCCTCCCCAAAAGATTGGAAGCTTCGCTTTAGTCCTGCATTCGCACCTCCCTTATGTCATTGCTCACGGGAAGTGGCCTCACGGCATGGACTGGCTGAACGAGGCTGCCTCCGGCTGCTATCTTCCGATCTTAAACATCTTAAATGAGCTGATCGAGGAGGGAATTTCGCCTCACGTCACCATCGGGATTTCCCCGGTTCTGTGTGAGCAGCTGGCGGACAACGCCTTCAAGAAGGAGTTCTCCGGTTATCTTGACGCCAAAATGAGAGCCGCCAGGGAAGATGTCAAGGAGTTCACCCGGTATGGGCGAGAGCAGGAATTGAAACTGGCACACGTGTGGGAGGAGCACTATCAGAAGATCCGTGATGACTTCGCGCTCCGCTACGAGAGAGATCTACTCGGTGGCTTCAAGAAGCTGCAGGATGATGGACATATCGAGATCATCACTTGCGCCGCCACTCACGGATATCTGCCGTTGCTTTCACAGGACACCTCCATTCAGGTGCAGGTGAAGCAGGCAGTTCAAAGTTATCGACAGCACTTCGATGGAGATCCCCGAGGCCTCTGGCTTCCGGAGTGTGCTTACAGGCCCAGTTACAAGTGGAAACCACCGCTAGCTTCCCTTCTCGGGGAGGAACCTTACATGCGCAAAGGGGTCGAGGAATTTCTCTCCGAAAACGGGCTGGATTATTTCTTCATCGACTCTGCTCTCCTGAAGGGCGGCAAGGCCATCGGGGTTTACCTTGATCGCTTTGAAGCTCTGCAGAGATTATGGGGACAGTTCGAAAAACAGTTTCAACCCCGAAAGGAGCTGAAGGAGCGAACCCCCAGGGAGGTCTATCTGGTCGGAAGCGCTGAGGGAAAAAAGCCGGTGGCGATTTTCACCCGCGACCCGGATACCGGTCTGCAGGTCTGGTCCGGGGAGTGGGGTTACCCCGGTGATGGCAACTACCTCGATTTTCACAAAAAGCACTGGCCTGGCGGTCATCGCTACTGGAAGGTGACCTCCCCGAAAAGTGATCTGGGGGAGAAAGAGGTCTATATTCCCGAAAATGCTGGGTCTCGAATCCCGGAGAACGCTGGTCACTTCAAGCATATGATAAGGGAGTTGTTGAAAAAGCATCATGATTCGACTGGTCGTAAGGGGATTCTGTGTGCCCCCTTCGACAGCGAACTTTTCGGGCACTGGTGGTTTGAGGGTCCCCAGTTTCTGAAGTCGGTTCTGAAATACATCCACGATGACCCGGAGCTGGAGTTGACGACCTGCAGCAAATTCCTCGATGAGGCTCAGCCGACGCAGGTGGTTTCCATCCCCGAGGGCAGCTGGGGGGAGGGTGGTTACCACTACATCTGGTTCAACGAATGGACAGAGTGGACCTGGAAACATATCTATGAGGACGAATTGAGAATGCAGAATCTGGCCCGGGAGTTCAAGGATAACATGAACAGAAACCTGCAGGATATCTTGAAGCAGGCGGCCCGGGAGCTTCTGTTACTCTCCGCCTCCGATTGGCAGTTTCTGATCTCGACCTGGGCGGCACGTGACTATGCTGAGATGCGCCTGGCGCAGCACCATGCCGATTTCAACCGTCTGGCAGACATGGTTGAGAGATATGGTCGCGGCGAACATGTTGACGAGGGGGAATGGACTTTCTTAGGCGACTGTAAGAAACGGGATGCCATCTTTCCGGATATCAAGATAGAATGGTTTGCCGAGGTGGAGTTTCCACCGAGGTGACCTATTGCTTTAAGTAGTCAAACGCAAGTCCCTATGGGGCAGACTGTTACACTGACCCGACTCCTGTCTATTCGATCCAAACTGAAAGAAAGGGGCAGAACTGTTGTCTTCACCAATGGTTGTTTCGACCTGATTCACAAGGGACATCTGGACTATCTTAGAAGGTCAAAATCGTTCGGGGAGGTCCTGATCGTTGCCGTCAATAGTGACAGATCAGTCAGAAAAATCAAGGGAAAGGGGCGCCCAATCCTACCTCAGAAAGACCGCGCTGAAATTATCGCTGCTTTAGAGCCGGTTGACTACGTCTTTATCTTCAACGAGGAAACACCTCTGAGGGTAATCAATGTGTTGAAGCCCGACATTCTGGTCAAGGGGGCGGATTATGAGTTGAGGGAAATTGTCGGTGCCAGGGAGGTGAAATCCTGGGGAGGTCGGGTGAAGAGGGTGAAGCTGACCCAGGGGAGAGGGACCAGGGAGATAATTCAGACGATCCTCAGGGATTTCTCCAGATCTTAAACCGGCCTCGGGGCCTCAGATGTGGCTGTCTTTTCGGTTTCTTCCCTTTTCACCTTTAGAACCAATGCCTCTCTAACGACTTGCAGAACATCGTCGAGCTTGGAGGGTTTGGACAGAAGTAGGTCGATATCGCTTCTGGAGAGTTTATCACGATCCAGTTGGGTTCCCCAGCCCGTGGCCAGTATGACCACAGTGTTGGCGCGGTTCTTCTTGATGGCCTGGGCGACCTGCCAGCCGGAAAGGTCTGGCATCACCAGGTCGGTGATCACGATGTCGAACTCCTCTTCTTTCGATCTTTGAATTCCCTCCTTCCCGGAGTGGGCGCAAACAGTCTTATGCCCGTTCCCCTCCAGGATCTCGGAGGTGAGCTGAAGGATTGCGGCTTCGTCGTCTATCAGCAGAATCTTGGCGGAGGCATCGGGAATCTCGACTACCGTTTCCTTCATCTCGGATTCAGAAGTCACCTTCTCCTTGGGTAACTTGATAGTGAATTTAGATCCCTTTTGAGGTTGGCTTCTAACCTCTATCGTTCCGTTGTGGCGGATGATAATACCGTAGGTGACACTCAAACCTAAACCGGTTCCCTCCGGCCCTTTAGTGGTGAAGAAGGGGTCAAAGATCTTGCCCTTGACCTCTTCGGGTATACCCACCCCGGTGTCGGAAATCTCGATAATCCCGAAGTCCTCATCTTGGGAGGTGGAAATCTTTAGCTGGCCCCCCCTGGGCATGGCCTCCAGGGCGTTGATGATGAGGTTGGTTAACACCTCTTTTAGCTCAACTGGATTGCCTATCAGGGGTGGGGGTGGTTGCTGAAGGTCGGTTTCCATCTCCACCACGACCCCTCTTTCGACCATCTCGTTTTCCCACTTATGCCTGGTTATGTCCAGTGACCTTTCTATCAAGTGGTTGATATCGATGCTTTGAAAATTCTTCTCGGTTCGGGTGCGGGTGAAGTCCTGAATTCTCCTGACGGTCTCTGCCCCGTCGGTGGCGGCCAATTCTATGAACTTCAGGCTCCGCAACAGCTCTGGATCTTCCGTTTTGGTCTGTATAAGTTGAGCCCGCCCCAGAATTGCCCCCAGGACGTTGTTGAAGTCGTGAGCCACCCCACTGGCCATCTCCCCCAGAGCCTTGAGCTTCTCGGATTGCACCAGCTGAGCCTGGGTCTCCTTGAGCTTGTCGTAAGCCTCTTTCAAATTGTCAAACAAGCGGGCGTTCTCCAGTGCTATGGAGACTTGGGAGGCGATGAGTTCGATGAGATGGAGGTCACCGGAGTCGAACGCACCCAGTCTATTGCTTTGGACGTCGAGAACCCCGATGGTCTTTTCCTGACTGGTTATGGGAACGCAGAGCTCCGATTTGGTTCCCTTTAACTCCTCTATGGAGTAATAGCGAGGCTCCTTGGCGACGTCGTTTGCCAACAGGGGTTGACCCTGTTCGGCCACCCAGCCGCAGATTCCCTGCTCCCCGATCTTAAGGCTGAGGCTCTTCTTACCTAAGTCACACCCCTCTTCACCAAGCCCTTTTTTGAGCACCAGATAGTCACCCTCGACCAAGTGGATGCTGGCGTAGTAGTAGTCAAACGACTCTGCAATCAATTCGACGACCTCACTTAAGAGGCTATCCACATTGAGGATGCTGTTTATCTTCCTGCCGATCTCCCAGGCCAGATTTATCTGCTCGTTGCGGAGCTCGGTCTGAGAGTAGAGCTTGGCGTTCTCCAGCGCCAGGGCTGCCTGGTTGGCTAAATCGTGAGCGGTCGCAACGTCTTCTCCGGAGAAGGCATACTCCTGCTCGCTCTGGAGATCGAGGACGCCGAGGAGCTCACCCTTACTGATTATTGGCACCGCCAGCTCCGAACGCACCCTTGAGTCCTTACCCAGATCCAGGAAAAGGGGGTCTTTGCTGGCCTCCGGACAGTTGTGGAAACTTCCCTCCCGAGCCACTGCCGCTATTATCCCGGGGCCACCGAGGTCCAGCTCCTTCCCGATCTTAACGGTGCTTCCAGACTTGGAGGCGATAGCTTTCACCAGCAGTCTCTCTTTCTCTCTCAGGGCGATGGTGACGCTCTGGTAGCCGAAGCTCTCCAGTATTAGTCTGACCACCTGCTTCAGCACCTGGTCGCTGTCTAACAGGGAGTTGATGTGAAGACCTATTTCTCCCACCAGGCGGGACTTGGCAGCATATTTCTCGGCGGTTTGAACCAGTAGGGCCTTGTCGACGGCTCCGGCGATCTGCTCTGCAAGGATTGTCAGTAACTCTAAATCCCCCTGCAGGAACTCCTTCTCGCCCAGCTTATAGAGTATGATTACTCCGATGACGCGTCCCCTGGCGATCAGCGGAGCGCCCACCAAGGATTCCACCTCCTGTGGTGTTCCCGGGATCTGCTTGGAGATCTTGTCGGGGTCATTGTAATTGACGATGCGGCCCTCACCGTGGGAGGCTACCCAACCCGCCAGTCCTTCATCCATCTTCAGAAAGAACGAAAGGATCTGCTCTTTGAACTCCTTGTTGTCGGTGTAAATTGGCTTCAGGCGCCTGGAAGCGGCTTCCAGTGTAAAGATGTTGCATTCGTCGGCACCGGTGAGCTCCTCGGCGCAGGAGGCTACCAATTCCAGCAGATTGTCCAACTCCACCGTGGAGGAGGTAATCTTGGCCAACTTGTAGAGTGCTCGCAACTTGCGACTTTCCCAAGACCTAGATTCGGGGAGAGAGCGCACGTAGCCCCAGAGTGATGTCTGTCCCTTATGGTCTGCCTGAACTAGGGTGACCTCCACCGGTATCCTCCCCTGTTCAGATCTCAATTCGAGGCTCAGGGAGATCTTGTGTCTCTCCTCGCGTTGGGATAACTCCTGCAGGAGGGAGAGGAAATCCTCTGGAAAGAGCTGCTCCATTTCCCTTGGGGGAGACTTCCCCTCTTGAAATCCCGTCAACTCCATGAATTGCTGGTTGGCAAAGCTGAATTCTCCCCGCTCGTGTACGAAAATTCCTAAGGGAACGGAGTTGAGCCAGTGCCGACTCGGATGTTCCGATAGCCCTCTCTGGGGCTGACCTGTCCCGTTTCTTATCATTGCCGTGATGGCCGAACGTTCTTTGTATTTGCTGCTACCCTTTTTTATCGGCGGATTTTGAGGACAGGAAACAGAGCGTATCTATTATGAACAGGACGGGGACGGTCGGAGTGCCACCAGCGGAGCCTTCTGAGCAGCGGTTCGGTGAGGCCCAGGATCTCCCGGGGGACCATTCTCCCTTGACAAAAGGTGAGCAAGATATTTACTTGCTAACCGTTTGAAGTTGGTCAGCGTTGCTTAAAAGGAAAGATGACAAGTCTGCCGGTTACCGCCAAATCGGGTTTCTCACTCTCATCCCCATTATTATGGTGGTCGCCCCGCTTCTGGGCTATTTCCTTGGCTCTTTTCTCGACGAGAAGTTGGGGACGGGGCCCTATTTGATGATCGTATTCATAGTCTTTGGCTTTGTTGCTGCCGGCAAGGAGGTTTATGAGCTGATTAAGAGATCGGCAAAGGAGGAGTAAAAGAGGATTCAGAGCCGACTCTTACGTTACCGGAGCAATGAACTTCAGCGTAGTCAGTTACAGAGTCTTTCAGATAGATCGGAGGTAGGATTTCCATGCCCTTAAGACCTGAAGAGGTTTCTGCAGTCATCCAGAAGGAGATCGCCAAATACGAGACCAAGCTGGAGATGGAGTCGGTCGGCACCATCCTCCAGGTTGGAGACGGCATTGCCCGCATCTGGGGGTTGGAGGATGCTATGATGTCGGAGCTGCTCCTTTTCCCCGGTGAGACCCTGGGTATGATTCTCAACTTAGAAGAGGACAACGTCGGCGCCGTCATCTTCGGGAGCGACCATAACATCAAAGAGGGCGACACCGTGCGGCGCACCGGCAGGATCGCCTCGGTTCCGGTTGGCGGGGCGGTGATCGGCAGGGTGGTCAATCCTCTGGGGCAACCGCTGGACGGGAAGGGTCCCGTGGTCACGGAGGAGTATCGCAATTTGGAAACACGGGCCCCGAACGTGATTCAGAGGCAGCCGGTCAAGGAGCCGGTTCAGACCGGCCTTAAGGCGATCGACTCCATGATACCGATCGGGAGAGGTCAGCGGGAACTCATCATCGGCGACCGCCAGACCGGCAAGACCGCCATCATTCTCGATACCATAATAAATCAGCGGGACACCGACCTCTATTGCATATATGTGGCCATCGGGCAGAAGAACTCCACTGTGGCTCGGGTGGTCAAGACTCTGGAGGATCACGGGGCGATGGAATACACCACCGTGATAGCTGCATCTGCCACCGAGCCAGCGCCACTGCAGTACATGGCCCCCTATGCCGGCGTCACCATGGGCGAGTATTTCCGGGACAACGGTCAGCATGTGGCCTGCTTCTACGATGACCTCTCCAAGCATGCTCAAGCTTACCGCCAGTTAGCACTGCTTCTGCGCCGTCCGCCCGGCAGAGAGGCTTTCCCCGGAGACATCTTCTATCTTCACTCTCGACTCCTGGAGAGGGCCGCCAAGCTGTCGGAGGGGCAGGGAGGTGGTTCACTGACGGGCATACCGGTAATTGAGACTCAGGCCGGGGATATCGCCGCTTACATTCCCACCAACGTTATTTCCATCACCGACGGCCAGATCTATCTGGAACCGGATCTGTTCTACGCCGGAGTTAGACCGGCGATTAACGTTGGCATTTCGGTGTCACGCGTAGGCGGCAACGCCCAGAACAAGGCGATGAGAAGAGTTGCCGGACGTTTGCGGTTGGATTTGGCTCAGTATCGGGAGCTGGCAGCCTTCACCCAGTTTGGGACCGAGTTAGATGAGGCCACTCAGGCGCAACTGACACGTGGGGAGAGGATCGTCGAGATCTTGAAACAGGATCAGTACGTTCCCATGCCGGTGGAGAGACAGGTGATGATCATATGGGTTGCCACCAACGGCTTTCTCGACGATCTGCCGGTCGAGAGCTGTCAGCGTTTCGAGGAGGGATTCTACAAGTTCGTCGAGGAGAGCTATCCAGACATCGCTCACGAGATAGCAACGACGAAAGATCTCACCGAGGCAACCGAGAAGAAACTGGGGCAAGCTACCAAAGAGTTCAAGGAGAAGTTTGTGGGGAGCTTGAAGGAGTAAGACCCCGGTTCCTCCGCTGAAGAGATTGCCTCGTTACAATGATGCTGTTGGCTAATGAAGAAGGAAAGAGCAGTAGTTTCGAAGAAAGGATGTATAAGGAGGGGCACATTCCCCGGCAACCCACTATCCACGCATCTAGAGGGGGGTTCTCTTTTTGTGACATCTTCTGCAAGCTTCGAAAGGGATTAGTGATTCAGGGGGAAGATGCCAAGGCTTCGCTCAAGAAAGCTTTAATTTAGTTTTTAGTAACTGCTGTGGAAACACTACGAGCCCTCAAGCGTCGTATCCGCACCGTCGAGAAGACCAAGCAGATCACCAAGGCCATGGAGATGGTGGCAGCCGCTAAGCTGCGCAAGGCCCAGGCGCTGGTGGAATCGGCGCGCCCGTATGCTTACAAGATGCAAGAGATCCTGGAGAGCCTGGCAGGGGCGGCGGCTCTTACCCATCCTTTTTTTCAGAGAAGAGAGATAAAGAAGGTTATGATTCTGGCCTTTACCTCGGATGGCGGGCTGTGCGGTTCGTATAACACCAACATCATACGTCGTCTGAACGAAGAGCTTGGGAACTATGTCCCTGACGCTGTCTGTCTTTACCTCATTGGGAAAAAGGGGTATGAGCACTACCGGCGACGACACTGGACAATCAGGGATAAAATTCTGGATTTGGCCGGGAATCTGGATTTGATGCGGGTACGCTCAATCTCGAAGGGGCTAACAGATCTCTTTCTCACAGGAGAGGTTGACGAGGTGAGACTGCTGTATACGCGTTTTCTGTCAACTATCACATATCGTGTCACTCTGGAGAATCTCCTGCCCATCGAGGATCCGAGGAGGGGAGAGGAGACTTCGCGTCGACTGGAGTATTTATTTGAACCGAGCCCCGTTTCCATTTTCGATGACCTATTACCGCGCTATTGTGTCACCAGAATTCGTACCGCTCTGGCTGAATCTTTTGCCTCGGAACACGGGGCCCGGATGATGGCCATGGGAGCTGCCACCAGAAATGCGGAGGAGATGATGGAGCGTCTCACCCGGCTGCGAAACAGAGCCCGTCAGGCCTCCATTACCAGAGAAATGCTGGAGATAGTTACAGGAGCGGAGGCGTTGAAATAGGGTCGCTCACCAGTGAAATTGCTCTCATGGTCGTATGGTCATTTGCGGTGTCATATTCGTCAGCGAACAGGTGGAAAAAGCGATCAGCCAGGTCTATAATAAGTATAATCCCATCTCCTTTTACGTCAGACCTCATTTGACTCTTCTTTTTCCGCTGGAGACGGAGCTGCACTTGGCAGATATTTGTGCGCATTTCGGGAGTATCGTTTCCGAGACGGACAGATTCAGCGTCCACTTCGATGGCCTCAAACTTCGTCCTGAGAATCTGTTGATCTATTTGGACGTTTCAGAAGGGGCGGAGGTATTGCATTTTCTAAATAGGAGGTTATACAGCGGTGTTTTCGAGGAGTTCCTTGATGTTAATCGTCCATTCTATCCGCATCTGACACTGGGACATTTCGAGACGGAAGTTGATATGAATCGTGGATACGAGGAGTTGAAAAACTTTGATCCGAATCTGGACTTCATAGCTGAAAGGTTAAGTCTGCTTGAGAGGAAGGCCCCGCATCGCTGGGAGACGATTAGAACATTTGACTTCAGAGAGAAGGGATCCTGAGCTTGGTGCGTCAGAATAGACTAAACGACCTCTCCGGGAAAGAGTGGATTAAGTTTCAGAAATCCTGGTTTGTGCACAATCCTCCCCCGAGGGGGAAAGAGGTCTTGCTCCACCCGGCCAAGTTTCCGGAAAATCTGGTCAGGGAATTCATAGAATTCTTCACGAAAAAGGGGCAGACGGTGCTGGATCCCATGGTTGGGACGGGAAGCACCCTTCTGGCATGCATAGATTCTAAAAGGAATGGAGTGGGCATAGAATTGAACAAGCGGTATTGCGATATCGCTCGGGACCGGGTCAAAAAAAAAGGGCGAGCGCTGAAGAGTTCTGGTTCGAAAATCAGGATCATAAATGGGGATGCCTTTAAGGTTGACAGATACAAGCTTCCGCAAATCGACTACGTCATCACCAGCCCGCCCTATTGGGATATGCTCAGGATGAAGGGGGCCTTCACCCAGAAGGAGCGCAAGAAAAAAGGGCTGGACATCAGTTACTCGAAAGATGCACATGACCTCGGCAATATCTCTGACTACGAGGAGTTCGTTGACAAGATCTGCACCGTCTTTGCGAAGATATACGGGATTCTCAAGAATGGAGGGTATCTGACTGTCATAGTCAAAAACGTGAAAAAGGGTAGTAGGATGTATCCCCTCGCCTGGGACATTGCAAAAAGCTTGAGTGAAATATACACGTTGAAGGATGAAAAGATATGGTGTCAGGATGACCAGCGTCTGGCACCCTATGGTATATATAGCGCCTGGGTCAGCAACACCTTTCATCACTATTGCCTGAATTTCAGAAAAGAAGAATAGGTATGCTGCTATGAAGATACGTGCTCTCAAACTTGAAGATTACGACGAGGTGCTAAAGATCTGGAGAGAGGGCGGAATTACAGTGAAGAAGGCTGATTCCGAGGAAGGTTTCATAGTGATGCTCCAGCGAAATCCCGACACCTGTTTCGGGGCTATAGAAGATGGCGAGCTCTGCGGAGTCATCTTAGGTGGTTTCGATGGAAGACGTGGCATAATTCATCACCTGGCGGTTAGGAAAGAATTCAGGAATCGAGGTATCGCCAGAGAATTAGTCCAAATGGTCGAGAAGAAGTTCAGAGAAAAGGGAGTAGAGAAGATCAACTTCTGGGTGGAGAAGCCAAACATGGAGGCTGTTGATTTTTATAGAAAAATTGGCTATCATCTGCGCGATGATATTGTGACCGTAAGCAAAGTGCTAACCAATGGCAAGGATACAGGCAGAGCAAGTGCAAAACAAATCACTCAACGAGGTTGAGAGTGCATACGCAGACCACTTCTTTGAGGTTTATTGCAGACGGGTAGATTTCATTAAGAGTCTTCCTGATGAGAGGAACTTCGAGAAGGTGTTATTATGCTGCTGCTATGCTGACTCACTGGGCCGATACTACGCCAAAGTGAATAAGCTGTCGACCGAAAATCAACAACGGTTTGTGGATTTTTTGCTTTTAGCGGGAGGTAAGTATCCAGAACTCCAAAACGTATGGTTGAAAGGGTTAGAACTTGAATTGGACAAGACAGGTGAACGGAAATTAGCAGGCTATCTCTCAGCGAACTGGGGATTAGACCCAATCAATTTTGGGACGGAGGGTTACAATCCCGACGTAACATTCTCAGAGTTAAGGAACAGAGCTCAGGCAGAGTTATCTCCGGCTGAACTGAGCAAATTGCTTGATGAGGCTGCCGAGTTTAAGTATACCAAGATTCTCTGGAAGCAATACCGAAATCTTTCGGTACACGAGGGTCGCTCTGGACACCCGTGGGACCTGCGCAAGGATCGTATGCCGTTTACATCTATTATCAATCGCCTCGATTTGGAAGAAGATAGGGAACTTCATTACGTGAGATTTGGAGTCCCCTGGAAGTTCTTGCACGGTTGTATTACAGAGAGTCTTAAGTTATTTGAATCTGATACCTTGTCATCTATCGAGAAATTACATGAGCTTTATGTTTGTCTTAAAGAGACAGACGACAAAGATGAATACTTATTCATAACGCCTAAGAAGGACTAAACACTTCATATGCCAGAACAGAACATCGGGAAAGTAGTGCAGGTTATCGGGCCGACGGTGGATTGCAGCTTCCCCGCTGATAAACTGCCCAACCTCCAGAACGCCATAAAGATTATAGACGAAAAACGCGGTATCAACCTGACGGTCGAAGTCTCCCTCCACATAGGCGACAATGTGGTTCGCTGTGTGGCCCTGGCTTCCACTGATGGTCTGGTCCGGGGAATGCCCGCCATTGACACCGGAGACTGCATCAAGGTGCCGGTTGGGGAGTGCACTCTGGGGCGCCTCTTTAATCTCTTGGGGGAACCGATTGACGAGTTGGGAGCGGTTGACGCCAAAAAATTCCTGCCAATTCACCGTCCCCCGCCAAGCTTAGAAGAACAAGAGACCAAAACCGCCCTCTTCGAGACCGGCATAAAGGTCGTTGACCTGTTGGAACCTTATCCCAAGGGGGGGAAGGTGGGTCTTTTCGGTGGCGCCGGAGTCGGCAAGACTGTCGTCATTCAGGAGCTGATTCGCAACATCGCCAGGGAGCACGGCGGTTACTCGGTCTTCTGTGGCGTCGGTGAGAGAACCAGAGAGGGGAATGACCTCTGGCTGGAGATGAAGGCCTCCGGAGTCTTAGCCAAGACCTGTATGGTCTTTGGGCAGATGAACGAACCCCCTGGGGCTCGCTTGCGCGTGGGCCTGTCCGGCTTGACGATGGCGGAATACTTCCGTGATGAGGAAGGTCAGGATGTGCTTCTGTTTATCGACAACATTTTCCGATTCGTTCAGGCCGGTTCGGAAGTGTCGGCGCTTTTGGGACGATTGCCCTCCGCGGTCGGTTACCAGCCCACTCTGGGAACCGAGATGGGGGAACTTCAAGAGCGCATCACCACCACCAAGAGAGGTTCCATCACCTCGGTGCAGGCAATCTATGTCCCCGCCGATGACTTGACCGACCCCGCTCCGGCGACGACGTTCTCCCATCTGGATGCTACCACGGTGTTGTCGCGGCAGATTGCGGAGCTGGGGCTTTATCCTGCAGTAGACCCGCTGGATTCGACCTCCCGAATCTTAAACGCCGATGTGATCGGCGAAGAACACTACAATGTTGCTCGCGAGGTGCAAAGAATTCTGCAGAGGTATAAGGACCTTCAAGACATCATCGCCATCTTAGGGATGGATGAGCTTTCCGAAGATGACAAGCTGACCGTGGCCCGGGCCCGCAAGATTCAGAGGTTTTTGTCACAACCCTTCTTCGTCGCCGAGGCCTTCACCGGAACCGAAGGGCGATACGTCAAAATCGAGGACACCGTCAAAGGTTTCAAGATGCTTCTCAATGGGGAATGCGATGAGCTGCCGGAGCAGGCGTTCTTCATGTGTGGCCCCATAGAGGAGGCCTTCGAGAAGGCGGAGAAGATGAAGGCCGGGAAGAGGGTGTAGGATTTACAGCCATGCCTGAGGCAGGCAAGCAGATTGAGCGGATTAAGCAGATCATAATCCTGATGCCTGATGGTTTCGGATACCAGTTCCTCCGACATCCCACGAGTATTACTTCATCGGGGGTCGTCACGTGACAACACACAAGGGGTTGCTGTAGCGGAAACCTTCAGGTTTCCAGAAGTGGAAGACTGAAGCTCCGACGAGTCCCTGGCCGGGCACGCTTATGACCTTCCGCTACAAGCGAGGTATTCCTTTTGAGTGAATAATCACCAAAACCGCTTGACAGCAGTGGAAAACACCGGTAGCTTAATCAAGTAATGAACCTGAAAACATTGGAAGATTGGAATGTCTGTTTGTCCTCATTGCCGGAAAAGATACGAGGACTGGGTAAAGACCTGTCCGGGGTGCAATCTTTCCCTGGTTGAAGATTCCATTGAGGGAGAAAGGACCAACTTGGGAGAATTTGTGCCGCTGAAAAGCTTGCCCTCCCGACTCTACGCCGAGATGCTAAAAGAGGTCTTGGAGCAGGAGGGAATACCTTGCTTAGTTAAGGGGGAGGATTTGGGAAGGATGCTTGGTGGTGGTGTCGGCACCTCTCCGGTTGAAATCATACTCTGGGTTCCAGAAGAGGATTACGAGAGGGGTTTGGAAATCGCAGAGGGGATATTAGACGACATATAAGTCGTCGACTTTCACTGATTCTGTCGAACCGGAGACTGACCTATCCAGCGGGGCGAGGAAATATGTTCACCGTAAAATGCCGCAACCTTCAGGTCTACCCGGAGAACACCGCGGAAGTGGCGAGGCTCATCAGATTTGCACAGAAGAGGAGGCTTCTGGTGGTGCCGGTGAACCGGGGTCATTCATTGGAAGATATCCCCCTGGGGCGAAGAAATCGTATAATTCTCAATCTCTCACATCTTGACCGGGTATTGGATTTTTCCCCGGAAGACTTCT
>Ga0209979_1002784_pt1 | contig 16235 bp, 17 predicted proteins | sample AnhtaG_FD_183114 | JGI IMG/M metagenome (GOLD analysis project Ga0209979, IMG submission 183114) | Deep subsurface microbial communities from Anholt, Denmark to uncover new lineages of life (NeLLi) - Anholt_01485 metaG (SPAdes) (version 2) | ecosystem: Environmental > Aquatic > Marine > Oceanic...
AAGGCTGAAAGGGCTACGCAAACTAGGAAGGCTAATAAAAGCCAACTATCGGTGGCATCCACCTATTACCACCCCCTAAGTCCCCTTCCCAACCGAATTGACCATCTTGCTATCATTAACTTTGGCTATAATCCACACTTTATATAAGCTATGATAGCATTAGCTAGCAAACCTGTCAAAACCCACATAGGGGAGGCTGATTACTATTACCGCGTGTTATTGCGAGGAGCGAGATTCCTCGCTTGCGCTTCGGAACAAGCTCCGCAATCTCCCCTTGTGTCGTTGCGAGGCTGACGAAGTCAGCCGAAGCAATCCCGTGGAGGAGTAATGAGATTGCCACGCTGCGCTCGCAATGACGAAAGAGGGGGGGCTCAGAATGACGAGAAGCGAAGGGCTCAGAATAACAAGGAAGGCATTTGTCGCGCTTCATTTGCGTTGGATAGATCTGGGCCCCGAGGCTGTTTAAAAAGTGCTCTCGTAGGGGAGGGACTTGTCCCCTCCCAAATTGCGGGAGCCTACAAGGGACTCCCCTACGGAAGTTTTCGGCACGTGAACAGGTTGTTAATCAATGTCCTTCAGGTATTCCTTCATATAGACTAACTAAAGGCGACATCGAGCATCATCATTACCACAAAACCTATTATTGCGCCCATGGTAGCGAAATCGGTATTGCCACCACGCTGAGACTCAGGAACTAGCTCTTCAACCACAACGAAGATCATAGCACCGGCGGCAAAAGCCAGAGCATACGGCAAGATGGGCCTTGCCAGGATAACAGTGGTAGCCCCGATAACTCCGGCGATGGGCTCAACCAACCCCGATAGCTGGCCGTACCAGAAACTCCTCCGGCGAGACAGACCTTCCCGACGAAGAGGCATGGAGACTGCTAGCCCTTCGGGAAAGTTCTGAATCCCGATGCCGATAGCCAAGGCAATAGCAGCCGGTAAAGTAGCTGCGGGAAAACCAGCAGCAACGGCTCCAAAGGCAACTCCGACGGCAAGGCCTTCTGGGATATTGTGCAGAGTTATGGCGAGGACAAGCAGGGTACTGCGCCGCCAGGGCGTCTTAATACCTTCGGCCTCTTCGATGGGAAAGCCAAGGTGGAGATGAGGAAGTACCTTATCAATACCCAGTAAGAAAATAGCTCCGATGAGAAAGCCCACTGTAGCTGGAAGCCAGGCAGGAACATTTCCCCCTTCAGACATTTCAATGGCCGGAGCAAGCAAGGACCAGTAGCTGGCAGCAATCATCACACCTCCGGCAAAGCCAAGCATTGTGTCGAGCACCCTCTTGCTTACATCTCTAGCCGCAAATACTGTGGCTGCTCCGAGAGCGGTCATTGCCCAGGTGAAACATGTCGCCAAAAGAGCCTGGATTACAGGGTGGAGGTTTTGCAGGAAAGCTATCATATCCTCAAATACCTTTGGTCTTTATTCAGGAAAGACAAGACCAATCACTTATTCCCCAGTTTTTTCGATTTGAAGTATTTTAACAGTGGCAGGAGCCAGATATGCAAGATTAACAGGATTATGAAAGGAATTTCTAGACTTATATGGATTTTTTGTGCCAGACTCTTAGTTAATAGTCCGAATGTTAGAGGTTCAACAATTCTGTATTCAGTAATACCAAATCCAGTGATGAGATAGATTATTACCAGAACTGTCAATAGCCAATGTATTGTACCTTTCATCAGTCGTTGATTAACCATGTTTTTCAGTCTCCAAAGAAGCCTTTATCAAAATCTGCGCTGTTCGAGTATCCCCGACTTTCCCAATAACCTCTATAACTAGCATCGTCAGATAATTCAATCTCTGTTATCCATTTAATCCATTTATACCCCCACTTGCTTTCTGCTACCAGTTGAAAAGGGAACCCTCTTTCAGGTGGAAGAACAACATCATTCATCTTGTATGCCATCAGTATGTCATTGTCCATTATGTAGTCGATAGGTAGAGAAGTCGTGTATCCATCGTAGGCATGAAATATGACCACCTCAGCATTTGCCAGGGGTTCCGCTTCTGCCAGCAAATCTCTGACCAGCAAACCTTCCCAGAGAATGGTTACACTCCATCCTTCCACGCAGTCCAGTGTTACGACTTTTTTATAGTGTTGATGTTTGTTAACAACTTCATCATAAGTATAGCTTGTAGAGTTTGTTACCAGGCCGGTAATTCTTAGCATATAACTTTCTACGTCTATTTCCTGCGGACCTTTTATGGAATTTTCCCTAAAATCATTTATTGATGAAAGGTCTACGCCTTCATATTCTCTAACTTCAGCAGGTGCTAGCTCCTCTGTTTTGTCACAAGCCATATCTACCCAAAAGATAAGTGCAGCTACTAGAATCAGGAAAAGGACGAGAAACAAAATACCCCTGCCAGTCATCGCTTTTCTCATGGTCATACCTCCCTAACTTAAGGTATCGCTTCCTGATCATCTGATTTGCAGCTCAGAATACGCTTCAGAAGCCCTAGAAGACATTTATGCTACGATCAGGCGAGGTCGAAGCGGTCAAGGTTCATTACCTTATTCCACACCGCTACAAAGTCGTGCACGAACTTCTCCGGGGAGTCCTCATATGCGTAGACTTCCGCCAAGGCCCGGAGTTGGGAGTTCGAACCGAAGATGAGGTCGACACGGGTGCCGGTCCACTTGAGTTCGCCCGTTGCGCGATCACGACCCTCGAACACGTCTTTGTCTTCCGAGGTTGCATTCCAGGTCGTGCTCATGTCGAGCAGGTTCACGAAGAAGTCGTTCGTCAGCGTCCCGGGGCGCTTGGTGAAGACGCCATGTTGGGTCTGGCCGAAGTTAGTATTCAGGGCTCGCAGGCCGCCAATGAGAACCGTCATCTCAGGCGCCGTTAGCGTCAGCAATTGCGCCCGGTCGACCAGCAGTTCCTCGCCCGATACAGAGAACTTGGTCTTGAGGTAGTTGCGGAACCCATCCGCGAGCGGCTCGAGCACGACAAAGGAGGCCGCATCGGTTTGCTCCTGCGAGGCGTCCATGCGTCCCGGCGTGAATGGAACCGTCACCTCGTGACCAGCATTTTTCGCAGCCTGCTCGACGCCCGCGCAACCGGCCAGAACGATCAGGTCAGCCAGTGATACCTTCTTGCCGCCAGACTGCGCGCTGTTGAACGCGCTCTGGATGCCCTCCAAGGTCTTGAGCACCTTCGCCAGCTGGGCAGGCTGGTTGACTTCCCAATCCTTCTGCGGCGCCAGACGAATGCGGGCACCGTTGGCACCGCCGCGCTTGTCGGAGCCACGGAAGGTGGACGCCGACGCCCAGGCAGTCGAAACCAGCTCCGACACTGACAGGCCAGAAGCCAGGATCTTGCCCTTGAGGGAGGCGATGTCCTGTGCATCAATCAGTTTGTGATTGACGGCAGGGATGGGGTCTTGCCAGATGAGCTCTTCTTCCGGAACCTCCGGGCCGAGATAGCGTGCGCGCGGGCCCATATCGCGGTGCGTCAGCTTGAACCACGCCCGGGCGAAGGCATCTGCTAACTGGTCCGGATTCTCGTAGAAGCGCCTTGATATTTTTTCGTAAACGGGGTCGAACCGCAGGGCAAGGTCTGTAGTCAGCATGGATGGTGCGTGACGCTTGGACGGGTCGTGGGCATCCGGAATCGTACCGGCGCCAGCGTCGCCCTTCGGCTTCCACTGGTGCGCACCGGCCGGACTCTTCGTCAGTTCCCATTCATAGCTAAACAGGATACTGAAGAAGTTGTTACTCCACTTAGTTGGTGTGTTGGTCCAGGTGACTTCCAGACCGCTGGTGATCGTGTCACCGCCTTTGCCCGTGCCAAAGCTGCTCTTCCAGCCCAGGCCCTGCTCCTCGATGGGGGCCGCTTCGGGCTCAGGTCCAACATGTTTCGCATCACCGGCACCATGCGTCTTGCCGAAAGCGTGGCCGCCTGCGATCAGTGCAACGGTCTCTTCGTCGTTCATCGCCATGCGCGCGAAGACCTCGCGGATATCCTTGGCTGCGGCGATCGGATCCGGGTTGCCATTCGGGCCTTCCGGGTTGACGTAAATCAAGCCCATCTGCACGGCAGCGAGGGGATTTTCGAGTTCCCGGTCACCGGAGTAGCGCTTGTCGCCAAGCCACTCGCTCTCGGCTCCCCAGTAGATGTCCTTTTCCGGTTCCCAGATGTCCTCGCGTCCACCGCCGAAACCGAAGGTCTTGAATCCCATCGATTCCAAGGCGACGTTGCCGGCTAGGATCATCAGGTCGGCCCAGGAAATTTTCCGGCCGTATTTCTGCTTGATCCGCCAGAGCAGCCGGCGCGCCTTGTCGAGGTTGACATTGTCGGGCCAGCTGTTGAGGGGCGCAAAGCGCTGGCTGCCGTTGCCTGCGCCACCGCGGCCGTCGCCCATGCGGTATGTGCCTGCGCTATGCCACGCCATACGGATGAGCAAAGGTCCGTAGTGGCCGAAGTCTGCCGGCCACCAGTCCTGCGACTTCGTCATCAGTTCACGGAGGTCCTTCTTCACCGCCTCTAAGTCCAGACTCTTGAACTCTTTAGCGTAATTGAAACCCTCGCCCATCGGATTGGACTTGGAGGAATGCTGGTGCAGGATATCGAGCTTCAACTGGTTCGGCCACCAGTCCTGGTTCGACGTGCCCCTGCCGGCAACAGTAGTTAGTTTCTTTTCTGTATCATCTTTTTTTGGCATCTTTCCCCCTCCTTTTTTGGATGTTATTTCTGCTTTTAAATAACACAGCTTCCATTATTGTGTATCTCACATAGTCATCCCCTTTTTTCATAGCTGGACTGAACAATCAACCAGGTAGTTATAGATGATCAGCTACCCTTCTTCTCCAGGCGAAGGCCACAGTTGAGCCATATTCCTTCTTCATTAGGAGGTACAAGGACCATCGCCCAAAGACCACCGGTGGGATTCCTCACCACATGCCACCAGTGAATTTGCAGTGGTGGTATACCACGTGTTCTGAATACTGCCTCTTCGCTGCCGATAGTTTGTACCATTAGCCCTGGCCATTCGGTCAATTTTGCCCTAGCTGCCGGTATGCGTACTATAAATTCTTTCTTCTCCCAATCAGCATCCAATTCCACATCCCACACCTTCGGAGCTCCAGGCAGATGACCACTACCACGAAATGTTTCCAATTTTCCCCTCCTTTTCTTCCTTCTTAATATTTCGGCCCTCGCATCACAGTCAAATCTTCACATATAAATCACCCCTTAAAACATTGTTACCTGCGTTTTACTTTTTGTGCTCGACCTACCCATTCGGGTTACTTCATTTATGGAATAGCTATGTCACATTTAGTAGCTCCAGCATTTTGCCTATATCCGTCGTTGGCAACTTGCAGTTATAATTTAAGCAGACGTAAGCCGTGGCCTTGCCCTCAATGCTCGATTGATTTTTGGTAAATTCGGCAAGCTTAGCTATTTCAGGCGATTCTCGTTCACCGGGATTGAGAAGCACCACCTTGTTCGGCAAGAAACGTGTTCTTAACGCTTTTACCATAGCTTTGGTATCCTCTGCCTGTGCATTGCCGGCGATAACCACCTCATAACAAGGCCCAATTCCGAAATCCAGGGCAACCATTAGTTGAGCATGCGCCGATGGTGATTGTTTGACGCTTCCGGAAAAAGCACTACCGATTCTCGCTGCTTTCTCTTCCAAAGCGGAAGTCGCAGTCATACGCCATAGACGAAGCAAATTCAGCATTGCCACAGAATTTCCCGATGGAATAGCGCCATCATAAATCTCCTTCTTTCTGACAAATAGGCTTTCGCCATCGTCAGGCGTGAGATAAAGCCCACCACCATCTTCATCCCAAAAATGCCTTACCATATCACTAGTCAGTTCGAGAGCAACTTCAAGATGTCTTGCGTCGAAAATGGCTTCATACAGTTCTATTAGACCCCAAACTAGAAAGGCATAGTCATCCAGATTAGCTTCTACGCCAGCCTGACCATCTCGATAGCGGTGCAAAAGCCGTCCGTCCGGTTTGCGCATATTCCCAAGGATGAAATCTGCGGCACGGCAGGCCGCTTCAGCATACTCGGGCTCATCAAAGGCTTGGGCCCCTTTCGCCAATGCAGCGATCATGAGACCGTTCCAATCAGTCAAAATCTTGTCGTCCTTCATAGGATGGACACGTTTTTCGCGGTAAGCAAACAATTTCTGCCGTATACCTTCCAGATGCGCCTGAAGGTCTTGTTGAGACAGGTTCAAGTCGGAGGTGAGCTCTCCAAGCGCCTTTGTTAAATGCAAAATGTTAACGCCACTCCTCCTTCTAGTGGCTTGCTCCGCGAAATTGCCATCTTTTTCAATGTTGAATACTTTGGCGACGAAATCTGCTTCCTCATTGCCAAGTGCCTGTCGAACCTCCTCCTGCGTCCAAAGGTAAAACTTCCCTTCCTCTCCCTCGCTATCAGCATCTTCAGCCGAGCAAAACCCGCCTTCTAGCGCTGTCATATCCCGCAGAACATAGGTGAAAATCTCCCGTGCTGTCTTTCCATAATCTTCTTTCCCCGTTGCCTGATAAGCCTCGGTGTAGGCCATAGCTAACATAGCTTGATCGTAAAGCATCTTCTCAAAGTGGGGAACAAGCCACTGCGAATCTGTGGAATAGCGGTGGAAGCCAAATCCAACATGGTCATAGATGCCGCCACGCCGCATTGCCTGAAGGGTTTTCTCCACCATATCCAACGCTGCCTTGTTGCCGCTACGTTTCCAGTAACGGAGCAAGAAGAGGAGATTGTGCGGGGTGGGAAACTTCGGGGCCCCGCTGAAACCAGCGTGCTGTCCATCAAAGCGTTTTGCAAGCTGCTCATATGTGAGCTCCAGTGTCGCTTCATCTAGTTCTTCACCGGGTGTGTCCTGCGAGGTCTGTTGAAGTACAGTAGCGATTTTATTGGACAGACTTAACGCTTCGCCTCGCCGCGTTGCCCAAAGCTCTCTAATGTGTGGGATTAGCTCCATCATTCCAATCAGCCCAAATCGACCCTCCCTAGGGATATAAGTGGCGGCGAAGAAAGGTTTCTTATCTGGCGTTATGATGATACTAAGAGGCCAACCCCCACTGCCTGTCATCACCTGACAGGCGCTCATGTAAACATTGTCTATATCAGGACGTTCCTCACGATCTACCTTTATGGAAACGAAAGCCTCGTTCATAAGCCTGGCTACTTCAGGATGCTCAAAAGACTCATGTGCCATCACGTGGCACCAATGGCATGTTGAATACCCTATAGATAAAAAGATGGGTTTATTTTCCCTTTGAGCTCTCTCGAATGCCTCTGGACCCCATGGGTACCAGTCCACCGGGTTATGAGCATGTTGACGCAAATAGGGAGAAGTCTCGTTTATCAGATGGTTAGGCATTTAAAACTCCACGCTACTGAACAGCCCCACTATATTCTAGACCGATCTAATGCTTTTCTTTCTCTTCTTCAACGGGGTGGCAGCATCCACACTCACAAGGCCCACCACCGGTAGCACAGGGCTCACAACAATACTTAACGCCCTCTTTCTCATAGCCCGCTCCCACGATGGTGCAGCCACAAACTGGACATAGTTGCTCGACCATCTCTCCCTCCTTTCTCAACTCTTGTTGTTTATCGTCGCCAAGAATTACCTTATATATTCTTCAATTTTAAAAGTCGCCACCCTTGTTGTATGTGACTTTTATATCAATAATTTGACTATTGTGCCTTAACGTTAATCTTCAAACTATCTATTTTGCCCATCCCCTTTAACGAAGAGACCAAACCGGTTATTGTGCTGGTGAGAATTTCTTTAGGGAAAGGGGTAAGGGGAAGTTCATTCCCATTGACGATGAGCTTGACATCTCCCCGCTCAAGATAAAGTTCCAAATCCCGTATGTTTTCAGCTGCTTTCAAGCAAGAGACTGCACCGACTACAGTTCGAGTCAGGAATTCCTCTACGAAGGGGTTGAGTTCGACAGATTCATTGTTGACCTCAAGCTCTGCCCCGAGATTCTTGTCCATTTTACACCTCCTGGCTTATAACTATGCTGTTTAATTTTGTTTTTCTGTTCAATAGTAGCTTAATATCTGGCGACATCTTACTTCTTCTTTACCTGCCCTTCTTTGAGCTCTTGATAAGCCCTGATTATTTCCTCCACGGAGCTTTCGTCTTCCAGAGTTGTGAGGTCACCTATGCGGGTATTATTGGCCACAGCCTTCAAAACCCGCCGCATAACTTTGCCGCTCCTTGTCTTGGGTAGCTTGGCGGCAAAATGAACCTCATCAGGAACTGCTATAGGCCCTACCACCTTTCGCATATGAGCGGCCAGGCTTTTTTTCAGGTCAGGAGAAGGGTCAACACCTTCTTTGAGCCTGGCAAAGATGACGATTCTCTCGCCTTTCACCGGGTCTTCTTTACCCACAACCGCTGCCTCAACTACTTGAGGATGTGAGACGGCAGCGTCCTCTAATTCAGCAGTACCTATTCTATGCCCGGCCACTTTAAGCACCTCATCAGCCCTTCCCAGGACCCAGAAATATCCATCTTTGTCCTTTACGGCGTAGTCGCCGGTATAGTAAACGCCGGGAAACCGCGCCCAATAGGCTTCCCTGTAGCGTTCCGGGTTTCCGTGTACGCCAAGGAGCATCCCGGGCCATGGCTTCTTTATTACCAGGAAACCCCTATGCTCCGGCGGCACTGGCTTGCCATCCTCACCAACTACATCAGCCTCTACCCCCGGCAGCGGGAATGTTGCTGAGCCAGGCTTCAGAGGCACACACTCTATACCAGGGCAAGGTGAAATCATGATGCCACCGGTTTCAGTCTGCCACCAGGTATCAACGACGGGGCATCTCTCACCACCTACATGGCGGTAAAACCAGAGCCAGGCCTCGGGATTAATGGGCTCTCCCACGCTCCCTAACAGCTCCAGACTGCTGAGGTCATGCTTATTTAGCATCTCCTCTCCATATCCCATGAACATCCTGATGGCTGTCGGCGAGGTGTAAAATATGGTGACTCCATATTTCTCGATAATATCCCACCACCTTTCAATCGTAGGATAGTCGGGAGCCCCCTCATAAAGTACTATGGCTGCCCCATGTGCCAGCGGGGCATATACTATTGAGCTATGCCCGGTGACCCAACCGACGTCAGCAGTGCACCAGTAGACCGATTCCTCTCGAAGGTCGAAAACCCACTTATAAGCAGCATAGTTCTGGACTAGATAGCCACCAGTACTGTGGACAATCCCTTTAGGCTTGCCCGTGGTACCCGAGGTATATAGTATATAGAGAGGGTGGTTCGACTCTACCGGCTCTGGTTCCACAAAGTGTGCTGCTTTAGCAAGCAAGTCATGCAGCCAGAAGTCCCTTGATGACTTCATGGTGACCGGAACATCCGCTCTCTTAACTACAATAGCCTTCTCCACTGAAGGGCACATAGTCAAGGCTTCATCGACTATACTCTTCAGCGGGATTATCTTCCCCCTTCGAAATCCCCCATCGGCAGTTACTAGTAACTTGGCTTGCACATCATTGATCCTGTCAGCCAATGCTTGAGCACTGAAACCGGAAAAAATCACCGTATGGATGGCGCCAATCCTGGCACATGCCAGCATGAAAATAGGCAGCTCGGGAATCATGGGCAGATATAAGACAACCTTGTCCCCTTTGCCTACGCCACAGCTCTTTAAGACTGAAGCGTATCTGTTGACTTCATGATATAGCGTAGAATAGCTTAAGACTCTAATATCCCCCGCCTCACCTTCCCAGTATATAGCCACCTTACTCCTGCGCCAGGTCTTAGCATGACGGTCAACACATATATATGATGCGTTTAATCTCCCCCCTACAAACCATCTGGCAAAGGGCGGCTTCCATTCCAGCACCTTGTCCCAGGTCTTAAACCAATCTAGCTGACGTGCCTGCTCCGCCCAGAACTCCCCTGGCTCCTCCAGGGACTCCTGGTAAACATTGAAGAATTTCTTCACAGGAAAATATCTGGACTCAAATGGTAAAGATAATTCAGCCATAGCTTGACCTCCTTCAATTATTCTTGCCGGGACTCTCTAAAAGGAGAAACTCACCTTTGCAATCCTTGCCCAATATTGTTTTGCCCTTATCAGGTGCTAGCGTTGTTATTTCATCTACAGCACAAGATAACTTAGTTGGTCGCAAATATATCCTTCCTCACCCTTCCTTTTTCAAGCCAGCACCAAAAATTCAACCAGCACCTTGCCATCTTCAACCTTAACATTGTACACCTTAAGGTTCCTGGACATCTTGAGTGCACTACCGAGCTTCGACATTAGCCCTCCCTTTAACCAACGCACCACCTGACCATTACCGATATCAAACTGAGAGCCATGCACAGGACAGGTGACCACAGTCCCTTCAAGTTTACCCTGTGATAAATCGCCCTTCATATGGGGACAGCGATTATCAGTGGCATAGTACTTATCTCCAACCCTGGCCAGGAGGATTTCGCGCCCCCCTGCAATTACCGTCTTCATTGTTCCGCTTTTCAGTTCTTCTATTTTAGCTACCTCTGTAAACTTACTCATAGAACACCCCCTTTCATAAATCCTAGCTGTTAAGAGAATTATTGCCTAACCGGCTAGACTACCTTCCGGAATTTCTCTTTGGGAGCGCCACAAATAGGGCACACATCAGGAAGAACGCCGTCGGAGACATAGCCGCAGACCTGGCAGACGTAGTACTCGGTCTCCTCTTCAGCCATCGTATGCGCCAGAGCCTTCTTATAGAGCTTGGCGTGCCCCCTCTCTACATCGCGGGAGTAACCCAAGACCGTTGCCACGCTCGTATTACCCTCTTCGTTTGCATCTCTGACGAATTGAGGATAGGTATTACTAGCTAAATTCTCCCTCTCAAAGGCACTCTCAAGGTTTTCCTGGGTGTCGGACACAGCGCCCAAAAGGCGGAAGTGGTTGAAGGCATGGACTGCCTCAGCTTCAGCGATAGCACGGAACAACCTCGCAACTTGAGAATAGCCCTCTTGCTCAGCTTTCATGGCAAAAGCCAAGTTCCTCAGATGTGCCTGGGACTCGGCCACGAAACCAGCTTTAAGATTCTTCAAGGTCTTGGTTCCTTTTATCCCCGACACCTCATGCGGGACGAGCTTCTCTGCCTCAGCACCGCAGACCGGGCACTGCCGGGGTTTGTCGGTGCTAAGTTCCACGTGATGACAATTAGTACACTTCCACATACTATTCCCCTCCTGTAAATTTATTTTTCCTCAGCGAGGTACTTCTCAGGGTTTTGGTCGAAAGCCTTCTTGCAACCAGCAGCGCAGAAATAATATTTCTTTCCCTTATACTCGGAAATAGCTGCTGCCTTAGCTTCCTCTACCTCCATCTTGCAAACTGGGTCTATGGCCATTGAGCACCTCCTCTCATTAAATGCCGAGCCTGACTGGCTTAAACCTTCTTAGACGCAGTGAGTTGGATACCACAGTGATGGAGCTAGCCGCCATGGCTGCGGCGGCCAGTATGGGATTCAAGAAACCATACTCACCCAAGACGAAACGAAGCCCGGATGGTACACCTATATTCCCGAAGACAAGATACAATACCCCGGCTGCCACCGGAATGAGGGCAGTATTGTAAGCAAAGGCCCAGAAGAGGTTCTGCTTGATAGTCCTCATGGTCCGCTTGCTCAAGGATATAGCGGTTACCACTCCCATCAAATCCCCGCTAATCAAGGTAATATCTCCAGTCTCCATGGCAACATCAGTACCTGTACCAATAGCAATACCAACATCTGCCTGGGCCAATGCTGGAGCATCGTTAATTCCATCGCCCACCATTGCCACCACCTTTCCCTCTTCCTGCAATTTCTTGACCTCTCTAGCCTTATACTCAGGGAGTACCTCAGCCAGAACACGGTCAATGCCTGCCTCTCGAGCAATTGCTTCTGCCGTGCGCCGGTTGTCCCCAGTGAGCATAGCTGTTTCAATACCCATCTTGTGCAGCGCTTGGAGCGCTTCTCTAGTGCCTGGCTTTAGGGTATCAGCTAGGGCAATGATTCCTGCTACTTGACTATCCAGTCCCAGTAACATCACCGTCTTGCCTTCTTCAAGGAGTTCAGCGGCTTTTGGCTCCAGCCCCTTTAGGGAAAGGCCTTGTTCTTCCATTAACTTGAAGTTGCCCAGAAAAAGCTTCTTGCCCTCCACCGAAGCCTCTATGCCCTGCCCCGGGATGGCATTAAAATCTGAGGACGGAGATAATTCCAATTTCTTCTCTAGAGCAGCCTTGACCACAGCCTCACCAAGTGGGTGCTCTGAGTTATGCTCAGCGGAGGCAGCTAGTTGGAGGACCTCTTCCTGGGAGAAAGAATGAGCAGAGATTATGTCAGTCATCACAGGCTCGCCACGGGTCAGAGTGCCTGTCTTATCCAGGAGAACAGTGTTTATCTGGTGAGCTCTCTCCAGAGCCTCGCCATTCCTGATGAGAATCCCATGCTCGGCTCCCTTGCCCGTGCCGACCATAATCGCGGTAGGAGTAGCCAGCCCCAAGGCGCAGGGGCAGGCGATAACAAGCACGGCGACAAAGTTGAGGAAGGCGAAGGTGAGGGCTGGAGCTGGTCCCACGAAATACCAGACTACGAAGGTCACGATGGCAATGCCAATCACCGCTGGCACAAAGTAGCTGGCGATAACGTCAACAAGACGCTGAATAGGAGCTTTGCTTCCCTGTGCTTCCTCCACCATTCTGACGATGTGAGCCAGCGTTGTATCCTTCCCCACCCTGCTTGCTTCGATTTCAAGGCTGCCTGTCTTGTTAATAGTGGCACCGATCACCTCATCACCCACCTTTTTCTCCACTGGGATACTCTCTCCAGTAATCATGGACTCATCAACACTGGAGTAGCCCTGATGCACTATGCCATCAACGGGCACCCTCTCGCCAGGACGTACCCGGATAAGGTCACCAACCTGAACCTCTTCAACGGGAATCTCCCTCTGCTCGCCCTCACGGATAACTAGAGCGGTCTTCGGTTGCATACCAATAAGTTTCTTTATTGCTTCCGAGGTCTGTCCTCTGGCTCTAGCTTCCAGAAAACGGCCAAGAAGAATCAAGGTTATGATCGCCGCTGAGGTATGGAAGTATAAGTGGGGTTCCAGTACACCAGTGGCAAAAAGGCCGGGGAAAATAACGGCTATCATGCTGTAGAAGTAAGCCACCGAGGTACCTACCGCAATCAGGGTATTCATATCGGAGGTCTTGTGTTTCAAGGCGCCCCATGCCCCTCGATAGAAGCGCAGACCTGCCCAGAACTGCACTGGCGTAGCCAGAGCCCACAATAGATAGGACTTCCCAACAAAGGAAGGACCCCAGCTTAGGGCCATGATTGACGCGGTGAGGATGGCGGCGATGATAAACCTATTCCTTATAACTCGAATCTCACGCTGGGCAGCAGTGGTCACATCCCCCAAAGCCTGCGCCTCGGGGCCAAGTTCATAGCCAGCGTCTTTTACCGCCCGTCTCATGTCAGCCAGCCCCGTTCCTTCCACATACTCCACGGTAGCCTTCTCCGAAGCCAGATTCACGCTGGCTGAGATTACCCCCGGCACGCTGGAGAGAGCCTCCTCCACTCGGGCAACACAGGAAGCACATGTCATTCCGCTTACCGGGAATATGGACTTCTTGGTGACAACTCCATACCCCAATTGCGAGACGGTATCCTTAATTTTGGCAAGGTCTACCTTTGTGGGATCGTATTTTATCGAAGCTTTCTCCGAAGCAAAGTTAACGTCAGCTTGCTCTACACCAAAGGTCTGGGAAAGACCCTTCTTGATAGTAGCTGCACAGGTAGTGCAGGTCATCCCAGTTATATGGATTGAAGCCTTGTCAGCCTTCTTGGAATTAGTTTTATCGGCCATTAATTCTTCCCCACCCTATGTCTTAATAGTTTAGATTTTTCGGGATTTGCAGGTTATGGTGAAGCGACCTAAATTTCCACTAAGATGCCGCTCCTTCCAGCTTCACAACACATTAGTCAATTGCTGGGGTTGCTCTCTCCTCCCATTGCCGAGGCTCGAACTGGCATTCCGTTGCCATCGCGACATACCAATTAGCCTTGCCCTTCTTCTTCCTTCAACAGGTCATCAAATACATCGGCATGGTATACTTCGTGGTCCCTTATCCGGGTGAGAAGCTCTTTCAGGTCAGGCTCTTCAATTTCTTTGGCAGCGCGGTCATATTCAGCAGCCACCTTCTTCTCGATCTCAATATCTGCCCGAAGCATATCAGCAGTCTTGGTGGATTTATCCACCTTGGTGTGCTCAATCCTGGGATTGCCTTTTTTGTCAACCATCTCTTCAGATAGCCATCCCAGATGTTGCATCTCGTTTATAGCCTGGTCATCCATTTCCTTCTTGACATCCTCATTGGGCGTCATATAGGAGTGGAGAAGGTATTGAAGGATAACGGTATATTCATGCTCGATGCCCCAATTGAGAGTCTGGGCAACCTTGTCTTGCCGAGAGCCCCTTAAATCCTTGGCACCTTCCTTTTGAGCCTTATTCACAAAGTGTTCGAAGTCGCCTCGGTGTGACTTTTCATCGGAGAGAATTCGCTGCAACAGCCGCCTTATCTTAGGGTCGCCGATGGCTTTAATGTGTTCCTCATATAAGGTGATTGCATCTTTCTCTTGCAGAACATCATTTCTCATCCAATCAGGAACCGACTCGCCGCTCGTGCGCATGTCTCCCCTCTCAAGGCTGGGAGTACCGCCAAGGCTGACTATGGTCTCAGCCAGCCAATCAAAATGACGCATTTCCTCCCGGGCGATAGCCTCGATTTCACAGGCCATCTCACCCTCGCCCATAGCATAGGCGTGGACCAGATATTGAATGATGGCTGCATGTTCGCCTTCAAGGTCTTGATTTAGTAAAGCAATAATTTTGTCCTTATCCATTTGTCCCTCCTGTGTTACCTACTTTGTATCTATGTCATCGCAATATACACTTAACCCTCCTCACCAACAAGTTGTTGGTTTTGTGAGGGTAAGACACTCCCTATATACATTCAATATCGCCTGGGAGATTACTTTATCAGCTTGGCTCCCTCTTCACTAAGCCCGTATCTATCATCTCTTTGCTTAGCTAGCCCAGCCTGAGTAAGCTCGCGCAGTCCGCTTCTGACCCTAAACAGGGGGAGGCCAGCCTCTTTGGCAATTTCCTCGGGAGACTGCAACCCTGCCTGTAGCGCACGGAGCATCTTGGAACCTGACCCAGTAGGTTTACCATCAGGGCTAATACATGCCATATTCTCCTCCTATTTTGTTTACAGCTTCTTTTTGCAGAGATACCAATCTGTGCACTCATACCCCTGTTTGAGTCTTTCTTCAGCCATTTCCTGGGTGTTCGGCGGCGGCACCACTACCATATCGCCCGGCCTCCAGTTAGCCGGAGTGGCTACTGCGTTCTTGTCCGTCGTTTGTAATGCATCTATTATTCTCAGTATCTCATCCATGTTCCTGCCGGTGGTCAGCGGGTAGTAGAGTATCGTCCTGATAACCTGGTTGGGGTCGATTATGAACACGCACCTGACAGTCTCGGTCTTGCTCTGACCGGGGTGAATCATACCGTAGGCCAGAGAAACTGCTTTACTGAGGTCAGCGATTATGGGGAATGGTATTCTTACCCCTGTTTTCTCCTCCACATTGCGCACCCAGGCAATATGCGAGGAGACACTATCTACACTAAGGCCCAGGAGCTCTACCCCGCGCTTTTGTAGTTCGGGATGAATCTCGGCAAAAGCGATGAACTCGGTGGTACACACCGGGGTGAAATCCGCCGGGTGGGAAAAGAGAATCAACCAGCCTCCTTTGAAGTCTTCCAGCTTGAGCATCCCGTGAGTGGTTACTGCCTCAAAAGCTGGTGCCGGCTCGCCTATGCGGGGCATGTGACCTGTTTGTTCTTTTATTTCTTCCATGTTCGACACCTCCGTTACTTGTCCTTTTTTAATTCTAAAAAGCCTCCTTGAACCTCCAGTTCTTGCCCATCAACCTCCTTTCCTGCACATCTAACTTATCCGTCCGCCCCTTGCCCCAAAACTACTTGAAGATTCTTTCCAGCCTCTTGTTCACCTCATCCCAATTGACGATGTTCCAGAAGGCATCAACGAATTTGGCTCTCTCGTTCTTGTAATCTAGATAATAAGCATGCTCCCAGACGTCAATAACCATGAGGATGGTAAACATGGGATAAACATTTGTATTATGTTTCTCTAGCTGCATTATT
>Ga0209979_1002785_pt1 | contig 16234 bp, 11 predicted proteins | sample AnhtaG_FD_183114 | JGI IMG/M metagenome (GOLD analysis project Ga0209979, IMG submission 183114) | Deep subsurface microbial communities from Anholt, Denmark to uncover new lineages of life (NeLLi) - Anholt_01485 metaG (SPAdes) (version 2) | ecosystem: Environmental > Aquatic > Marine > Oceanic...
TCAAGCGGGAGATGCCATACTTGTCACGGGATATCCGGGCCAGGCCGCGGCCGGTCTCAAACTGCTGCAAAATGCCAAAGCGAACGAAGATTTACGCGCTCATCCCCTTGTCCAAATTTATAACGCTCCTGCGCACCGAGCACGGGAGGGACAAGCCATCGCTCGCTCTAACAAAGCTAATGCCATGATAGATACAAGCGATGGATTCCTGGCCGATCTGGGTCATATCTGTCAAGAAAGCAATGTTGGAGCTTTGTTGATCCAAGAAAAGTTCCCGATAAGCAACGAACTCAAGAAGGCTGCAGTTCAGCTTGGCATGGATCCCTACCAACTATTCTTGCAGGAGAGCGATGACTATGAATTGATCATAACCTGTTCTCCAGAATATGTATCTAATGTCCGCTCAGCGGTTGAAACGGTCAGCAAAACACCTATTAGTGAAGTTGGCATAATCACGGACACTGTCAAGGAAATTCAATTGAAACTCCCCGACGGAACAAAACGCCAAATAAACCCATTGGGCTGGGATCACTTCAAATTAAAAGGAGGAGAAAATGTTTGATCGCCGAATGGCACAACAAGCTGCAGAAAATCTGGAAAAACTCAAGGGAAAAAAGCCTCTAGTCCATAACATCACGAATTTTGTTGTTATGAATTACACGGCTAACGCCTTGCTTGCATGCGGAGCCTCCCCTGTCATGGCACATGCTCAAGAAGAAGTAGAAGAGATGGTTTCTTTTGCAGGCGCACTGGTGCTAAACATCGGAACACTAACTCCCTACTGGATAGATTCCATGCTCAAAGCAGGAAAACGGGCCAACGAGGCGAAAATTCCGATCATCCTTGATCCTGTGGGTTCGGGAGCTACAAAATTGCGAACGGATTCTGCCAAGCGGTTGATCGATGAAATCGCAATCAGTGTTGTCAGGGGAAACGCCTCCGAAGTTCTTTCTTTGGCCCATGAGGATTCTTGTACAAAAGGAGTTGACTCCATCCACAGTGTGGATGACGCCGCCGATGCTGCCGTCATACTCGCCAAAGAACTTAACACCACTTTGGCCATCACTGGGGCAATAGATTTAATCACCGATGGAAAGATCATTTACCGTGTTTCTAATGGGCACAAATTAATGGGGTATGTCACAGGCACAGGTTGTACAGCGACAGTCATTATAGGAGCATTCTTAGCCATTGATAGCAACCCTGCTGAAGCGACCACAACGGCTTTGGCATACTTTGGCTTAGCAGGCGAAATAGCCGCCACACATGTGGATGCACCTGGAAGCTTCCAAATCGCCCTCCTCGATGCTTTATACTCTATCGATAAAAAGCAGATGGAGGAAGGAGCAAAAATACAAATTCAATAACGACTTGAGCATAGGGGATCTGTTATGTCAGGTTTAGAATCATTGTGGTCAAAAGGTAAAAAATTTCTCGAGGTGCGAATTTGAGAATCTATGAAATTTCGATAGATGCTATTTTAGCTGATTGAATTTTCAGATTACAATAGGAATAGGTGAAAAAATGATTATCGCATCCTTGGCCATATTTCCCACAAGCGAAGGGGTATCTGTCTCCGAATATGTAAAAGAAGCCATTAAGGTCATTGAAAGCTCCGGTTTAAAAAGCGTTACTGGGGGCATGAACACGACGATAGAGTCGCCTGATTTGGAGACCCTTTTCCAGGTCATCGAGAGGGCCCACAAAAAGATTGCGGATATGGGGGCCAGGCGGATCCACATCGACCTTAATGTCGATCACCGCTTGGACACAGATGCCACGATCGAATCGAAGCTATCCGCTGTCGACAAAACTTAATCGGTTCGCCAGAGAGGGCAGGTTAAACAGGTAGGCCCACCGGCTCCCTTTTTGGAAATTTCCTCTCCCTCATACTCCCAGACTTCCACTCCCTCTTCTTCTAGCAAATGCCGCGTGCGAGGATTGCCGCTCAGCACGATACACTTGCGCAGCGAAACAGCCAAAACATTGCAACCCATGGTCTCAAATTCGGTATCAGGAACTTCAACTAGCTTAATCCCTCGCCGGATGAGCCATTCCCGAAACGGAACAGGCATCAACCGGGAGTAAACCACTGCCAAATCATGATCCACCGGGCTGATGATAGACATCAGGTGGAGGACATCATCCGGTCCCTGCCAATGGGGCAACGGGACTATCTGGAAATCGGAAATAAACTCTTTGGTTAGATCTTGAAGTTGCCGTATGCCTTCTCTGTTTGTCCGGTAGCCTTCTGCAACAGCCAGTGTGTTTTTGTCGAAGAGCACAACATCTCCCCCTTCCAAGCGACCTTCACCCGTTATCGAACCCAAAATCGGAATATCTAATCCTGTTAAAAATTCCTCCATAGCAGCCGGCTCTCCCCTCCTCTGTTCTTTTCCCATGTTGCACAACACCGCCCCTCCAGAAGTCATAATCACAGGATCATGAACATAGATCGAATCCAAACCTGCTTGATCTTTTTGCGGCAAGTAGTGAATCTCTAGCACATGTTTTTCCAGCAGCTCCACAAACCCCTCGAACTCGCTCACAGCCCGGTTATAATCCGGAGATCCCAAGTAATTGAGATCCATCCATTGGGTGTCGATGTTTTCATCGCTGATGAAGGCCTCGCTCGGGTGTTTGAGCAAAAGGCGTTTGATGGTACCGATTTCAGATTGACAGCCAAATTCCATTGCTCAATCCTTTCCTGGATGTATTATAAAGGCAATTACAGCCTTTTCTCAAGGAAAATGGTTTTTCATTGACACCCTGAATAGTCAATCTATAAAATAGGATTTTGATTTAAGAGGTTCTCATCCATTTTGGGTGGGTAATCTCTAATGGAAAAAGACATCAGGTATGTCCGCAGCGCCATTGAGGATCTAGCCTTCACGAGTCGTTCTTCGAGGGAATCCGACAAAGTCGGACGGCGAGGATGTATTGAGCACGGCTGTACTAAAGGGTGAGAGATCCGGATAAACAGAGGATAAAGTTGCAGAGATTAGGAGTGAACATGCGGAGTTCCGCAGCCTCCGAGAAGGGCGATGAAGGAATGGCGTTAAAGATCCGAACTAGAGAGGAGGACATGCCTGATGGCAAAGAAATACCTTGAAAGTAATGCCCACACAATATGGAAGAGAACCATTTAAGAAAATCTCGAATTCCTGTACAAGGAGATTTTTTGCATGAAAAAGGAATTTCTGCCCGGTTGGCTGCTGATGCTTGCGGTCGGTGTCCTCGCGATGTTTTTATCGAAATTGATAGTCATAGGAGGAAAAAATCCCATCGAGGCCGCTGTTATCGCTATCCTGATCGGGATTCTCATCAGAAATACCGGCGTTCTACCTAAATTTTTTCTTCCTGGGATCAAGGCGTTCGAAAAAATCCTGATCTTTGGGATTGTCCTGATCGGAGCCTCGCTGAACTTCAGGAACATAGGCTCTCAAGGAGCGAACATGCTGGTCATCATTTTGGTTACCATGATGATCAGTTTTTTTGTGATTTACTATCTCGGAAAAATTTTCAAGCTTCCAAGGGGCCTTGCAGTTCTCCTTTCGGTCGGAACAACCATCTGTGGCGGCTCAGCAATCGCCGTCACAGCTCCACTCATCAAAGCCAAGGAGGAAGAGACCAGCTACGCTATCGGCACGATCGCGCTCTGGGGTTTCGTGGCTATTCTTCTTTATCCTAAAATCGCCCAAATGCTGGCTGTGACCGACATAAATTTTGGTGTTTTTGCCGGCACGGCCATCCACTCGACTCCTCAAGTCGTTGGAGCAGGTTTTATCTATTCCGACTTGGCAGGAAAAACCGCAACGGCTGTCAAACTGGTCCGCAATTGTTTCATGGTGCCCGTCGCTTTCCTGATCGCTGTATGGTATGCCAACACCATCCTGAAAGGGAAGAAAAAAGAGGGACCCCGAGTGAATGTGGCTAAAGCTTTTCCTTGGTTTTTGTTCGGCTACTTCCTTCTGGCAGGATTGAATACCCAAGGATATTTTTCCCCTGAAGGAGTCCATGCTTTCAACACTGCAGGAAGATTTCTGATCCTTTTAGGCCTCGCCGGGATCGGGCTGAACACGGTTTTTAGCTCCTTTAAAAAAGTAGGCCTGAAGCCTCTCCTTATCGGATTTATCGGAGCCTTGTTTGTGGCAGGCTGCAGCATCTTTTTAATTCATATTCTCTTGTAAAAAAGGAAGAAAGACTCTATCCCCATAGATTTTCAAACCCTCATAAAGGGAAACTCTTATGAAAAAAAGGGTAAAAGCCATTCGCGGTTTGATGAAAAAGCATGGGCTGGATGCCTACCTTGTGCCCAGCACAGATCCCCACCAGGATGAATACATCCCAGAATTCTGGCAGAGAAGGAAATACATCAGCGGATTTCGAGGTTCTGCCGGCGATGTTGTCATCACCCAATCCAAGGCAGGTCTCTGGACAGATTCCCGCTATTTCCTGCAGGCCGAACAGGAGTTGGACAACAAAATTTTCAAACTTTTCAAAATGGGCATGCCGGGAGTTCCAAGCTTAAAAGACTGGATTGCTGCAGAATTGGAAAAAGGCGAGGTTCTGGGCATCGACCCCCAAGTCCTCTCTCACAAAAGCTTCGGAGACCTCTTTTTTTTCCTTAAAACCAAAGGGATCCGGCTGAAATGTGTCTCTAAAAATCTTGTCGATGCCGTTTGGAAGAACCGCCCCATTCCTTCAAAAGAAAAAATCCGCCTCCATCCCGTAAAATATGCAGGAGAATCCATCAAAAAGAAGCTTGCACGAGTCCGAGAAAAAATGACCGAACAATCAACAGACCTACTGATTGTTGCCGCATTGGACGAGATCGCTTGGCTTTTCAACATCCGGGGGAGAGATATCAAGTACAACCCGGTTGTGATTGCCTACGCCTTGATTTCCAAGAAGAGGGTCATGCTGTTTGCCGATCCGGATAAGCTGACCAAAAGAATCAAACACCTCCTGAAAAACTTAGTAGAATTTTATGCCTACGATAGCTTTTTTCCTAAACTTCGTAAGTTCTCGCAGAAAAGCAAGCGCGTTTGGGTGGACGAGACTCGGGTGAATCAGCGTATCGTGAATACGCTGAAAAGACACATAATAATTCATTTCTCGCCCGGACCTATTCCGCCTCTTAAGGCCGTAAAAAACGATACAGAAAGCAAGGGATTTCACTCTGCCCATATCAGGGACGGAACAGCCATGGTGAAATTTCTGTTTTGGCTGGGCCAATCCTTGCAACGAAACCGTATCACAGAACTTGGAGCGGCAGCTAAGCTGGCTGAATTCCGCGCCAGGAACACACTTTTTCAAGGGCTGAGCTTCGAAACCATTTCAGCCTACAGAGCCCATTCGGCTATCGTTCATTATGGAGCCACTCCTGAGACCGATATTCCTTTGCAAAAAAGAGGTATCTATCTTATCGACTCCGGGGCTCAATATACCGATGCAACAACAGATATCACAAGGACGATTTGTCTCGGGAGACCTCGAGTTCAACATAAGGAATGCTTCACCCGAGTCTTGAAGGGTCTGATCTCTCTCTCGATGACCTCTTTCCCCCAAGGTACAGCTGGCAGACAACTGGATACGATAGCCCGACTTCCTCTTTGGAAAAATGGCCAGAATTACGGTCATGGCACAGGGCATGGGATCGGCACCTTCCTCAATGTCCATGAGGGCCCCCACGCCATTTCCCCTCAACGGTGTGTCGGGGTAGCCCTCGAGCCTGGAATGATCACCACCATCGAGCCCGGTGTTTATCTGGAGAACCGGTTCGGTATCCGCTTGGAGAATGTCGTCTTGGTCGTGGAGGATGAAAAAAATTCAACAGAAGACTCGACTTTTTACAAGTTTGAAACCCTGACTTTGTGCCCGATCGATCTAAATCTGGTGAGAAGGGATGTGTTGCAACAAGAGGAAATCGACTGGCTCAATGCCTACCATAAGAAAGTGCGTAAGAATCTCTCCCCTCTTTTGAACAAAGGGGAAAAAGAATGGCTGGATAGGACAACAAAGCCCATTTAGGCTGTGTTGGTTAGCGGCTTGTTGAATATTGCCGAGAAAAGAGTTATATTACCAACAAAATCATAGGATATTATGAAAATTAAACAGAAGGTCATAGCGGCATCCCTTGGATTCGGAGTGCTTTTTTGGCTGATAGATTCTTTTATCGCTTATACAACCCTCCTTTACGGGGGAGGCAGTTTCGTTGGATTTTTGTTCACAAATGTTCCAAAAACGGCTGTCTATCTGCGGTTGACTGTCCTCGGCTTTTTCATCCTATTCGGCGTACTCATGGCCAACATCCTTGCAAAAAGCAAAAAAACGACCGAAGAATTACGCGAGAGTGAAGAAAAATTCCGCGGCATTGGGGCTTCAGCCAAAGATGCCATCATCATGGTAGATCATGATGGGAATATTTCCTATTGGAACGAAGCTGCTGAAATTATATTCCGGTACCGCAGAAAGGATGTTATTGGCCGAGACCTCAAGTTTCTCGTACCAGAAAAATATTATGAAGCCTTCGATTCTGGGTTTAAACGATTTCGATCAACAGGCTACGCACCTATAATCGGCAAAACGATCGAACTCTCAGGGATCAGAAAGGGTGGAGATGAAATTCCGATAGAAATTTCCTTATCCTCGGTGAAGACCCAAAACAAATGGAATGCCCTGGGCATAATCCGGGATATAACAGAGCGCAAAATTGCTGAGAAAGAGCTTATGATCAAGAATCTGGCCGTGGATTCCACGATAAACGCCATCGCTCTTGCCGAACCAAAAGGGAAACTGACATACGTGAATCCCGCATTCCTGAAAATGTGGGGCTATCAAGAAAGCGATGCCCTGGGAAGACACCTTGTGGAATTCTGGCAGGACGAACACAAGGCTCTGGACATTCTGGATGCCATAAGAGAAAAGGGAAAATATATCGGCGAGTCCAAGGCCAAAAGAAAAGACGAATCTCAGTTCGATGTCCAGATTTCAGCCAGCATGGTCAAAGACGATGTGGACAAGCCCTTGAGCACGATTTTATCATTCATAGACATCACCGAGCGAAAGGAAGTCGCAAAAAAATTAGAAGCGCGTTCAGAATTTGAAAAACTCGTCACGGCCATTTCGACAAATTTTATCAATCTACCCTCTGGAAAAATCGACAATGAAATCAATAAAGCCCTTCAGTCGATAGGGGAATTCTCAGCTGTTGGTCAAAGCTACGTTATCCAATACAGCCCAGATAAACAGCAAATGCATATGACTCATGAATGGTGCAGCAATATTGCCACTCCGCTTCGCCAATCGAACCAAGGTCTTTGGACCAAGGATTACAGATGGCACACAGCCCAGATAGAAAGTCGCGAAACCATCTATATCACGGATAAATCCGAGATTCCCCCCAATGCCGGACCTTTCTTGGAAACCATGGAAGCCCGTGGGAGCATATCTCTGATCCATGTTCCGATTGCCTGCGGCGGAAAGGCTTTTGGGTTTGTGGGATTGGAATCTCAACAGGAGGATAAAACCTGGTCGGTCGACATCATCGTTCTCCTCCGAATGGTCGGAGATATCCTCGCCAATGCTCTGGAGCGCAAGCGAGTGGAAGAACAACTCAATGCCTCACTAAAAGAAAAAGAAGTGCTTCTCAAAGAAATCCATCACAGGGTTAAAAACAACATGCAGGTGATCTCATCTTTGCTTAACCTCCAATCCAGCCGGATCAAAAGCCAAGAGATCCTCGAGATGTTCAAAGAAAGTCAAGACCGCATCCGGTCCATGTCATTGATCCATGAGAAGCTTTACCAGTCAGCGGACCTGGCAAGAATCGATTTTTCTCATTATATCCAGAATCTTGCCACTTATCTTTTTCAATCCTATAGAATCGACCCAGATGCAGTGGTTTTAAAAACCAATGTCCGGGATGTTTCCCTCGACATCAATAAGGCTATCCCATGTGGCCTGATCATCAATGAGCTGGTCTCCAACTCCCTCAAATATGCGTTTCCACAGGTCAAGGGAACCGACAATAAGAAAACAAAAAAAGGGGAAATAGACATCCAGTTCACTGCCGATAATGGGAGAGTCACACTGCTTGTCAAGGATAATGGAGTTGGCCTTCCCTCAGACCTGGATATCGAAACGGCTGATTCTTTTGGATTACAACTTGTGACGACTTTGGTTTCGCAGTTGAACGGCAGGATCGATATCAAAAGAAAACCTGGCGCAACCTTCAAAATCACATTCGATAAAGCGGACAAGCAACCAAACAGCTAGACTTCTGTCCTTTCAATTATCCCTCCCCCCCATACAAGATCATCGTCATAAAACACGGCAGACTGCCCAGGCGTCACCGCTCGCTGGGGGGTGTCAAACTTCAAACGAGCCTTGTTTTCGTCTAAAGGGGAAAGCAAGGCTCTGGCTTGCTTGTGCTTATATCTGATTTTAGCCGTCACAGATGTCGAATCGCTCAGGTCCGATGAAGAGATAAGGTTCAGCTGAGAAACAACCACACTTTTTTTGTACAGGTGCTTATTTTCTCCCACAACTATTTTGTCGCTTTCTGGATGGATATCCAGAACATAAAGGGGATGGGGTGCAGCAATTCCCAATCCCCTCCTCTGGCCGATCGTGAAATGGAGGATTCCTCTGTGATGACCCAAGACACGATCTTCAGTGTCAACGATCGGCCCAGGTTGAAAAACCTCAGGGATCTTTTTTTCGAGGAAACGTGTGTAATCATCATCCGGGATAAAACAAATCTCTTGACTCTCTGGTCTTTGGTGCACGGCAAGCCCCAGCTCTTTGGCTTTCCTCCGGACTTCCTGTTTGGTGAAATGGCCGATGGGCATCAGAGTATGGGCAAGCTGGTCTTGGGTCATCGTGTACAAAAAATAGGATTGATCCTTTTGCAAGTCCCCCCCTTTTTTCAAATGAAACCTTGCGGAACTCTCGTCAAAAAAGATGTTGGCATGGTGTCCGGTCGCAATATAATCTGCTCCCATTTTTTTGGCTCTCTTCCACAAAACATCAAACTTTATATACTGATTACAGCGGATACAGGGATTCGGAGTTCTCCCTTTGGCATATTCTTCACAAAAATTATCGACAACCCATCGTTGAAAAGACTTCCTCAAGTTTATGACATAGTGGGGTATTTTTAGCTGGGCTGCCACGCGGTTAGCATCAGCTATAGCGCCCCGACCGCAACAAGAGCGAGGACTGTCACAGTCCTGTTTGGGCAGAGGATAAATATCCATCGTGATTCCGATCACCTCAAAACCTTGCTCTTTGAGAAGCGCAGCGGCGACAGAAGAATCCACCCCTCCGCTCATAGCCACCAGGACTCTTTTTTTTCTCATCTTATTCCTGCCCATTAAGGATATCAAATTACTCCTTGATCCGACAACGGATAAATTGACAGAACATACCTTCGATGTTATAACCTTGATTCTTACTGTCAAAGAAACAAGCGCCTGAGGCTAAAATGAACGACAAAATCGCAAATCCACCCAAATTCATTTACAAAAATATCCTGGATGGCATAGGCAACACACCTCTCATCCGACTGGAAAAGACCACACAGAACGTTAAAGCGGATATTTTTGCCAAACTGGAATACTTCAATCCGATGGGAAGTGTGAAGGATCGGATTGCCAGCTACATGATCGAAAAAGCCGAAAAGGAGGGCAGAATAAAACCTGGGGATACTATCATAGACAATTCATCGGGAAATACGGCCTTAGGATTGGCAATGGTCTGCTCGGTCAAAGGATACAAAGTGAAGATGGTAGTGCGTGATATCCTAAGTATGGAAAAAATCAAATTTCTTAAAGCCATGAACGTCGAACTTGTTATGGTTGATCATTCCCTTCCACCGGACTCTCCTCTCAGTTATAACAATATCACGCCGCGCATCGTACAAGAAACTCCAGGCGGGTATTATTTCGACCAGCACAATAACAGAGAAAACAGTGAATCGCATTATCACACAACCGGCCCCGAGATATGGGATCAGATGGAGGGGAAAATCGACTATTTCGTTGCCGGGCTAGGTACTGGGGGCACGATATGCGGAGTCGCCAAATTTCTCACAGAAAAAGACCCGAATATCAAAGTCATCGCCGTGGATCCGGTGGGTTCGATATTTTATGATTATTTCCACACAAAAAAACTCATCCCGCCTTCTCCGTATTTCCTCGAGGGATTGGGGGATGAATTTCTGATCGGATGTGTCGACTTCGACTTGATCGACGACATCTACAAGATAACGGATAAGACAGCCTTTCGAATGACCAGAGAATTGGCGGATAAAGAGGCCATCTTGGCCGGCGGTTCGAGCGGAGCGGCCTTATGGGGAGCCCTTGAGTTGGCAAAAAAAATCGATCAGCCAGCCCGGATCGTCACAGTATTCGCAGATTCGGGAACCCGGTATTTGAGTTCGATCTATAATGATGATTGGCTAAAGGAAAAAATATTTCTGTAGCCTGAGTGATCCAGACGCTATTTTTTCTTCGTGTATTTTTCGGGATCTTTTTCAAATTTTTCCTTGCATCCCGCACAGCAGAAATAATAGGTTTTTCCGTTGTATTCCTTAGATCCAAAAGCATCAGATTTATTGAAGGTACTTCCACTGACAGGGCATGTGACCTTATTGTCATCAGCGCTGACATATTTGGCCGGTTCCTTCACGAATTTTTCCTTGCACCCTTCCATACAAAAATAGTAGGTTCTACCGTTATATTCGTATGTGGCTTTTGCCTCTGATTTTTTGATCTCCATTCCGCACACAGGATCGACAGCAGTATCTTCTCCGTGCTCGTGCATTTGCTCTTCGCCATGTTGATGAGCATGCTCTTGTCCTTCATGCCCTTCTTGGTTGATGTACTTTTCTGGATTTTTCTTGAAGGATTCGATGCAATTATCACAACAGAAATAATAGGTTTCCCCTTTGTACTCAAGGCTGCCTTTCGCCTCCGATTTTTTCATCTCCTTCCCGCTGACAGCACATTTGACCATTTCATCTGCTGGCTGTTGGGCGTAAGAAGACAAAGTGAACACAAACGCAACAACAGAAAGAATCAGTAGAATTTTTGTCAATTGAGTCATTGTTATCTCCATTTCACAATTTATTTCCTATTATTTTTACATAATTTATAAATTATGTCAATCTTCTAGAAAATCCAATTATGCATCCATGTTTTCATGACAATTTCTTTGGGACCTAGTATTCGTCCCAGGATTTTATGCTCAACTCATCAAGCCCCATCCTAGACATAGCATCGATGAACCGCTCAGCAAACTGCAAGTTCGTTATCAGCGGGATGTTGAAGTCCACGGCTTTTCTTCTCAAAATATAATCGTTTGTGAGTTCTTCTTCCTCGAAACTTTTGGGTATATTGATGATCAAGTCCAGCTTAAGCTCCTGGATGTATGTCAACGCATTAGGCTCTTTTTTTTCAAGTGGCCAGGAAAGAACCTGAGAAGGAATGCCGTGATACTTCATGAAATCAGCAGTTCCCCTGGTGGCATAGAGTTGAAATCCAAGGTCTGTCAGTCTTTTAGCCTGTGGTAAAAACTTGGATTTGCTCTCGAACGGGCCGGTGGATAACATGATGCTCTTTTTCGGGAAGCGGAATCCAACCGAAAGGAGAGCTTTCAAAAAAGCCTCCTCAAAACTGTCCCCCAAACAAGCCACCTCTCCTGTGGATGCCATTTCCACACTCAATATCGGGTCGGCTCCTTTTATGCGCGTGAAAGAGAACTGTGGAGCTTTAACCCCCACATAATCCAGCTCGAAACAGGACTTGTCTATTCCCGGTATATCGATTCCCATGATGATTTTGGTAGCCAGATCGATAAAATTCAATTTGAAAATCTTGGAGACAAACGGGAAAGAGCGGGAAGCCCGCAGATTACATTCGATAACCTTGACCTCGTTATCCTTGGCTATAAATTGGATGTTGAACGGCCCATTGATTTGCAAGGAATCAGCTATCTGCCGGGCAATCTTTTTCATCCGACGTGTCGTTTCGAGATAAGTCCTCTGTGGAGGCAGGACCATGGTGGCATCTCCGGAATGGACCCCCGCATTTTCGACATGCTCGCAGATGGCATACACGAACAATTCCCCCTTTTTGGCCACCGCATCGATTTCAATCTCCTTGGCGTTTTCGATAAACTTGCTGATGACCACAGGATACTCGGGGCTGACACGGGAGGCCTCCTCTAGATAACGTTCAAGCTCTCCATCATTCAACGCCACCGACATGGCGGCCCCACTGAGCACATAGCTCGGTCTCACCAGGACAGGGTAACCTACACTGTTGGCAAAAGACTTTGCGGCTCCGATATCCGTCAGTTCTTTCCATTCCGGCTGATCGATGGCCAAATCATCCAAAAGAGCAGAGAACTTGTGTCTGTTTTCTGCCCCGTCTATGCTCTGCGGAGACGTCCCGAGGATGGTCAATCCATATTGATGACATTTCAGGGCCAGATTGTTCGGGATCTGTCCCCCCATAGATATGATGAGCCCTTCGGGCGACTCTTTCTCGTATATATCAGCCACTGTCTCGAAGCTCAATTCATCAAAATACAGCTTGTCGCAGATGTCATAATCTGTGCTGACAGTCTCTGGATTGTAATTGATCATGATGGTTTTGTAATCCAGATTTCTGAGTGTAAGAACAGCATTCACACAGCACCAATCGAACTCCACCGACGAGCCTATTCGGTAAGACCCCGAACCCAACACGATGACTTGGTTGGTATCCGAAAAATCCACATCGTCTTCCGATCCATTGTAGGTGAGATAGAGATAGTTCGTCTGGGCCGGGTATTCCGCAGCCAGAGTATCAATTTGTTTCACGAAAGGCTGGACTTTGTGCTTTGCCCTCAATTTTCGTATATCCAGCTCCTCTTTGTCGAACAGAAGCGCGATCTGTTTATCCGAGAATCCGTGCTGTTTGGCCCTGACTAATTTCTCGCGGGACAAAGTCTGGATATCTTGTTTGCGCATCGCCTTTTCCAAATCCACGATGTTTTTGATTTTGTTCAGAAACCATCTGTCGATATTGGTCAAGGCATGGATCCGTTCGATAGAGAGATTTTTCATCGCATCTGCAATGGCAAAAAGCCGCCTATCGGTCGGGTTTTTGAGTTCTGCTTCTAAATCATCGAAAGCGATATCATTACAGACAACCCCATACATCCCCACCTGAAGCATCCTGATGGCCTTTTGCAAGGCCTCTTCAAAAGTCCGGCCGATAGACATTACCTCCCCCACACTTTTCATCTCGCTCCCGATTTTTTTGCTCGCTCTCTTGAACTTGGTCAGATCCCACCGAGGGATTTTCACGACCACATAATCGAGGGCGGGTTCAAAACAGGCCATGGTCCGTTTCGTGATGGTATTGGGCAGGTCTATCAGGGAATAACCCAACGCCAGTTTGGCCGCTATAAAAGCCAAAGGATAACCCGTGGCCTTGGAAGCCAGGGCACTGGACCTGGAAAGCCTGGGATTGACTTCGATGATTCGATAATCAGCGCTGTGTCTGTCCGAGGCAAACTGAATGTTGCATTCCCCGACTATTCCCAAGTGCCTGATGACTTGGATGGAGATATCCCGGAGTTTGTGATACTCCTGATTGGACAGGGTTTGGGAAGGAGCGATAACGATGCTCTCCCCGGTATGGATGCCCATCGGGTCAAAATTCTCCATGTTGCAGACCGTGATGCAGTTGTCGTACCTGTCTCGCACAACTTCATACTCCACCTCTTTCCAGCCTTCCAGGTATTCCTCAACCAGGATCTGGTCGATGAATGCAAAAGCCTTCTGGGCTGCCTCGGCAAGCTCCTCCTTGTCGAATGAAATGCCTGAGCCGAGACCTCCGAGGGCATAGGCCACGCGAGCCATGACCGGATATCCTATCTTTTCTGCAGCATCGACAGCCTCCTGGACAGATGTGACGGCGATGCTTCGAGGAACTTTCAGATCGATTTCTGTCAATTTCTTGACAAATTTTTCCCGGTCCTCGCTGTCCATGATGGCCTGGATCGATGTTCCAAGGACCTCTACTCCATATTTCTTGAATAATCCATTTTTATGCAATTCCACGCCACAATTCAGCGCGGTTTGCCCCCCAAATCCGAGCAGGATTCCGTCGGGTCTTTCTTTTTCGATGACCTTTTCCACAAAATGCGGGGTAACAGGAAGAAAATAAATTTTGTCGGCAAGGGCTTCTGAGGTCTGGATGGTGGCAATGTTGGGATTGACTAGGATGACACTTATCCCCTCTTCCTTTAAGGCCTTTATGGCCTGGCTCCCCGAATAGTCGAACTCCCCAGCCTGCCCGATCTTGAGCGCACCGCTTCCCAACAGGATGACTTTTTTCATCGGCGGACAAACTCCAGAAATTTGTCGAAAAGAAATTCTGTGTCCACAGGTCCCGGACAGTGTTCGGGGTGGAACTGGACGGACATAAACGGGAGGTTTTTATGCCTGATCCCTTCGTTGGTGTTGTCGTTGACGTTAGTGAACCAAGGCTCCCAATCCTTGGGTAAGGACTTTGTCTCGACGGCATACCCATGATTCTGCGACGTGATGAAACAACGCTTTGTCCCTACCTGCAAACAGGGTTGGTTCTGGCTGCGGTGGCCGTACTTGAGTTTATACGTGTTTGCCCCTGCGGCCAGGGCCATCAACTGATTTCCGAGGCAGATCCCAAATGTGGGGATGGCCTTTTCATAACATTTCTGGATCAGGGCGATAGTATCCTGGCACATTTTTGGATCGCCCGGTCCGTTCGAAACCACAACACCATCGAAAGTCTGTTCCGTAAAATCGTAATGGCATGGAACACGGATCACACAGCAGTCTCTTTTTATGAGCGATCGGAGAATGTTGTACTTGACTCCACAGTCGATGACAACAATCATGTTTTTTCCTTTCTTGTTATAGACCACAGGTTCTTTGACCGTGACTTTTTCGATTTGGTTTTCTCTGTTGGGATCATATAACTCGATATCCTCATCAAAAACGATCTTTCCCAACATCGTGCCTTTTTCTCTCAGCCTTTTAGTCAAGGCCCTGGTGTCGATGCGATGGAGCGCGGGGATCCCCTGCTGTTTGAGCCAGTCGGATAGACTGCGTGTCGCATTCCAGTGGTCATAGGAATAGGAATAGTCGGCGATGACAAGGGCCGAGGCATGGATTTGGTTTGATTCGAAATTCTTGGACAGCTGGAATTCTTTGTCCTCTCCCGGAACTCCGTAATTCCCGATAAGAGGATAAGTGAGAACGAGGATCTGTCCTTTGTAACTGGGATCGGTCAAAGACTCATAATAACCGACCATCCCGGTGTTAAAAACAACCTCACCTGATATGGATTCTTCCGCTCCGAAAGAGGTGCCACAATACTTTGTGCCATCTTCCAGTATTAGAGAAGCCTCTAAATCTCTCAATTTTTCAACTCGTTATAGCACAGCGATCATCAACAGTCAAAACAAAATTGGAAACTATTTAATTGTTTCTATATTCTCTCCACATTCAAGCATCACGTCTCCGAAATAAGGATTTCGTATCTCATCAGAATTGCTAAACCAGTACGCACCTGTGTTATCAAGAGCCATTGGGCAGTATTGGTAATAGGCCGTTTCGTTTGACAAGCCGAAAGTTTTCAAACTTTTATAAAAAGTCAGATTGAAGCGTGCAAACTCACTTCTCTGATTTTCGATATCAGACAAATTGCTAATGGACTCAATCGATTTTCCTAGAATTTCCAATTGTTCCATCCATGTCATGTGTGTTTCGCCTTTCAGTAATCCCATATCCACGGCCTTGAATGCTTTGCTAACATCATCGGCAGCTTCGCCCACTTTTTTTGCATCAGTGGCAACAAAAGCATCCTTCATTATCAGGTAGGATATGAAAACCCGGGTTAACTGAGCTTTGAATGCAGGATCGGTACTTATGGGCGCTGACATGGTTTTTTTGTCGGTTTTCCTATCCATTTTTGACATGTCGTGGGGCGTTGAACCAGCACCCCCTTCCGGATTCATCATGCTAGGTAAACCCTGCAATTGTGATGCGGCATCAATTTTAAAAACTCCATTTACGGCAATTTCTTCACCTTCTTCCAAACCTTCAGAAATCACATAAAAGGCACCCGCTTCAGGCCCCAGCACCACCTCACGGTATAAAAACGAAGGGGATTCGCGGTTTTGCACCTTG
>Ga0209979_1002786_pt1 | contig 16234 bp, 17 predicted proteins | sample AnhtaG_FD_183114 | JGI IMG/M metagenome (GOLD analysis project Ga0209979, IMG submission 183114) | Deep subsurface microbial communities from Anholt, Denmark to uncover new lineages of life (NeLLi) - Anholt_01485 metaG (SPAdes) (version 2) | ecosystem: Environmental > Aquatic > Marine > Oceanic...
CAGATAAACCCCCGTCAGTTGCGACAAGAGATCTACGACTTGATTGACTACATCTTCTCCTTGCCCGGCCCTATCCCAGGACAAACCGAAGACGTCCATCAAAGCCTGACCACCCCTTCAGACCTAGCGATTCTGTCTTTACATCTCATCCTACCCAACCCTGACCTGGTTCGTACTGACTAGGAGGGCTGTGGATATGTGGCCAACTCTCCGCTAGCTCCGAGTTGCCCACATATCCGCAACCCCTACTACAACGAAAGGAGGGGACATCCCGGCAACATTATCTTTTGACTGAACGATCCCATTTCGGTAACATCTTCATTTGACTTGACACTGCCTGGAAGGAAAGTGCCAGGACCAGGCTTCTCTGGCTAAAGAGGCACCGTTGCATCTTGACTTCCCTCTGAACTCCTGATATAATGTCCTCAGATAAGGCACATTTTATCACTAATAGAAGAACCAAATAGAAAAGGGATTACCGAGTCCTCCCTCGGGTAATCCCAACACCTACTCCTGATTGGCCCAGGAGCAAGGCGAGAGAATTGTAGCACAAAGCCGCTTCCTGGGCAAGTGGCGGGCGGCTTTTGGGTTCTGGCAGGTTGCGGTCTGTGCTGGTGAGAGATAATATAGTTAGAAGTGACAACGTTGAAAGGATTGAAACGACAGAATCCAGTGCCAAGAATGCAACATAGGAGATCGTTCAATATTCTCCACTATTCATGGGAGGCAGACGCGATGGATTATTCCAGTCTGGTGTTTGGCGTGATCGGGTTACTAATCATTGCAGTTTTTTCTGTTTTGGCAGGACGTGCGGAGCAAACGCTCTGGAGGAAATGCAGACAAAGAAAGTCATGTCCCCGAATGCAACAGCAAATAACTATGGGAAGATCCCATTGCAGATGAGGTCTTGGGCAAATCCCTTGACATCCTCTTTCCTGGGGATAGACGAGAAGAAGTGGTGTCCCAGATCCAGCTCACTTGGATGGAGGAAGGCGAGGACGTTGTGAAGATTCCCCTCCTAGGCGGTATATGGCTCCAATTGAGGCAGCATGTCGACAGGGAAAGGTGGAATGACGCTGTAGAGGTTCCGATCCTGTGCCCAAGTGGAGAGGTAAGGACGCTGCTTTGTCGGCTGGCCAGATCTCAGTCGTTGTTCCCTCTATCGCAAGCAGATTGAACTGGCACTGTATCTCTACGCATCTCTCCAAGAGCACAAACATGCAGTCGAGGCGGACCTGGAGGCTGGCACAAATATCCAACGTGGCTTGTCGGAACGGCAAGGAGAGGAGGACACATGCATAACGCCCCCCGTATGATCGGTGCTGTTCAGGTCACGACCAAAGGATTGACCAAGATATATGAACCGGATATCGTCGGTATCCAGAACATTGATCTGGAGATCAGAACGGGCCCTTTCGGGCTGTTAGGGCCTAACGGTGCTGGTAAGACCACGCTGATGCGGGTTCTGGCGACCTTGTTGGCGCCGACTGAAGGCACTGCGACAATCAAGACGTATGACATTCGCACCGACCAAGTTGCCATCCGTCGAATGCTCGGCTATCTCCCCGAGCAGTTCGGCCTGTATCCCAATCTCACCGCCTGGGAGTTTCTAGACTATCTGGCTATCTTACATGGCATTCGAGATGCCAGGATGCGTCGCCAGCGCATAGAGAGAGCCTTATCTCTCGTGAACCTCTTGGAGGTCGCCAACCGAAAGTTAGGCACCTTCTCTCACGGGATGCGGCAGCGGGTGGGGATCGCACAGGGGCTTCTCCACGATCCCCAGTTGCTCATCCTGGATGAGCCAACGGCCGGCCTTGATCCTGAGCAAAGGGTCCGCTTCCGTGGTCTGCTCTCAGAGCTCAGCGGCGACCGTCTCGTCATACTCTCGACGCACATCGTCGGTGACGTCGAAGCCATCTGCCGAGACATGGCGATCATTCACAACGGCCAAGTCGTGATCCATGCCTCCCCCCAGCATTTGACAAAGAGTATCGCAGGCAAGGTTTGGGTTGTGACAGTGCCTGAGACGGCGCTCTCTGAGATGGAAAGGCGCTACCAGGTTATGGGGATAGTACGGCAGGAAGATGGATTGGCTCTCCGCCTTCTGGCCGACGAACCGCCCGCCGGCGCAGAGCCAACTGTAGCTACGCTGGAAGATGCATACCTTTACTATACAAGATCAGAGAGTCCGCCACAACACTCTAAACCTAGCGCAATCGAGCCAATGGTACCTTCACTTAGTGTGGCCAAGAAAGGCCGAACTAGGGAGGGCTCCAATGGATGACAGGAGACGTTTCTGGGGCGTCACGTGGTACGAGTTGAAGATGCGGTTGCGTAGCGCAGGCTACTGGATTGTCGTACTCCTTGTAAATGCCTTTGCGTTGTTTGTGGCTTCACCGCTGAACTATAGCTCTCCGGATGACCGTTGGCTTTTCCAGTCGAGTTGGTGGATCGCGGGAGAGGCCTTTCCCGCAGCGACAACCCTGATGAATGGCCTGGGAGTATTCCTGATTGCTGACCGCATCTTGCGAGACCAGACTCTGCAGACGGACGAGTTGCTGCACGCGAAAGGCGTATTCCCTAAGGCGTACGCCATGGGCAAGTGGGCTGCCAGCTTCCTCAGTCTGTGTCTGGCGGTGTGCCCACTCTTTGTCGGTGCACCACTAATACAGTGGTACATTGGTCATACCCCCATCCAACCAGGCCCTTTCCTCCTGGCATTTGCCATCGTATATCTGCCTTCAATGCTCCTGATTTCCACTCTGGCACTGATGGCCGCAACCCTGGCTGGGGACACCCGTTTGTTCTACGTTCCATATCTCGTGGTATGGTACCTCGATTCCTTTCAGCTTTGGGTTCCGCGGCCGGCCATCCGGCAAATTGTCAACTTCAGCGGTGTCACAGCCACCTTGAGGCTGTTCCTGGGTCGGGTTGGCAGCCTTGCCGCACGTGGCTACCCAATCGTGAGTAGCAGCGACGTAGTCCTCAACATCGGCCTCCTGGTCCTCATCAGCGGAGTGCTTCTCTATCTTCTACTGCGCAGAGAGACTCGCGTATGGATGAGCGCGGACCTGCCCAGGCAGAAACCAGCGTGATGCCCCCCCAGCCGCCCGAACGACTGCAGAGCTTTCCACAATCTTTGCCTGCGGCACCGGTCGCCCTATTGGGCTACGAATTCCGAATCATGCGGCTATCGGTTATAGGGACAGCTCTGGCACTCCTGGGGTTCATTTCTCTCATTCTCATTCTCGGACCGCCTCACAAGGGAGGGATGGCCGTTGGCTTCTTTGAGGTTCTGACATCCCTGACTCTCCTGGCGACGACATCGCATCTCCTGGCCGTGGACCAGGACCATAGAGCGCTCGAATTCGTCCTCCTCTTGACCCCATGGCCTTTCCGGCTTTACTTACGCCGCTTCCTGTTGGTCCTAGGCATCAATATCGGCGTGATTGTCGCTCTGGCCTTCGTCTGGTATCTCTGGTATCTACCCTTGTCTGTCCCACGCCTGTTGCTGGTGGCACTGCCGCCGATGATCTTTGTGACAAGCCTCTCTTTTGGCTTGAGCCTAGTATGCAACAATGCCAATATCGGGGCTATGCTCACTGGTGCGTACTGGCTTTTGCACCAACTCCTCCGCGAGTATGGAGATCAGGGATGGTTTGGATACCTGTTTCTCTTCAAGGCAACGTACTATCCAGCATCGGCAACATTCCTGGCCAATCGCTTAGTGTTGTTCCTGCTTGCCGGGTGCTTATTAGCGGGTTCGAGCGTGGCCTTTCGACAAATCGAGCGCTATCTCTAAGCGGATACCATGCCGTCGTCCTGCGTGCTCCTCATTCTCTGGGAGAACCTGGTGTCGCTTTATCACCACGGCGTAGCAAGAAAACCCTCTCACAACAGGGGGCGCGAAATGAACGTTATTGACGTTCTCTGCTTCTCTTCGCCACTCTTGTGATTGGGAACATTTTCCTTCCGCTCCACCGTCCCTTGTTGTGGTTCGGGTTGGCTTTGGTCGTGTTCGGGGGCAGCTATACTGGCCTCTTGCGAGATGTGAAAACTGAACCCAAGAGATTTCGGGAGTTGCTTCAGAGCGGTGCCGGCCAGATCACCTTGCTCATCTCGCATCGCTTCTCCACGGTGCGGGTGGCTGAACACATCCTGGTACTTGAGGAGGGCCGGTGGATTGAAGCCGGTTCGCACGAGGAACTCATGGCAACCAATGGTCACTATGCCCATCTTTTCACGCTGCAGGCCAAAGGGTATGACCCTGCCGTGCTGTCCATGCCGGCCGGGATGCCAACTCTCATGGACTGACAGATGATGTCCGAGGTCCAAAAAGCGCGACCTGTGCGGTTAGGTGCGTGCTCTGGCTGCAAGCCCCGAGCTGAAGCTCTGGGCTAAAAGAGCGAAGCCCTGCGGGCTAGATCCAGCCCCGGAGGGGCTTCGTTCCCTCAGCGCGGGGACTTTAGCCTATGTCCGTCAAGGTAGGGCTCTTCGTCAGCTTCATGGCCGGGTTAGTGCTCATCTTGTTGTTGGGTTACTGGCTGTGGAGGCGCTCCTATCGAGAAGGTATTGAGGACTCGGACGCCAGGCGTGTGGCTAAGAATAGCCTGGCTCCCATCATCCTTCAACTGGCGAACAAAGCCATCGAGACCGCCTTCGCCGCGCTGATGCTGCGCATCCTGGGCCCTGATGCTGTCGGAAAGTATTATTTCGCCGTCACCATCTGGATCTTGCTGGACATCTTCACTACCTTTGGATTGAACATCCTGTTGCAGCGGGAAGTGGCCAAAGATCGCGCCCTCGGCAACCAGTACCTGGCCAACACCACCATCCTGCGCTTGATCCTCATCGCTGTCGCCGCGCCCCTCCTGGCCATCTTCATTGGCGCGCGTCAACTCATCCGCCCCCTGACCAGCGATACCATCGCCGCCATCGTGCTTCTGGCCCTGGGCCTTATCCCCGGCAGTCTGGCCAACGGCCTCACCGCTGTCTTCAACGCCTTCGAGAAGATGGAGTACCCTGCAGCCGTTACGACTGTGACCACGGTGCTCAAAGTCGTGCTGGGCACTCTAGTTTTACTGCTCGGTCTGGGCTTCGTTGGCCTGGCGGGTCTCTCCATAGCGATCAACATCATCACTGCGGCCATTCTTCTCTACCTGCTGATCCGCCACTTCTTCCGGCCGCATCTGGAGTTCGACTTCTCCCTCCAGCGGTCGCTGTCCGCCCTCTCCTGGCCCCTGATGCTCAACAACCTGATCTCGTTTTCCTTCTTCAAGATTGATGTGCTGCTCCTGGAATCCATGCGGGGGACCGCCGTGGTCGGGCTGTACAGTGTAGCCTGCAAGTTCCTGGATGCCCTGCAAATCCTCCCCGCCTCCTTCACCATCGCCGTCTTCCCCATCATGTCACGATATGCTGCCTCGGCCAAGGACTCGCTGATGAGGGCTTATCTGCTGTCGGTCCGCCTGCTGGTCATCATCGCCCTACCTGTTGCCATGGTGACCACCGTGCTGGCCGACCCTTTGGTCTATCTCCTGGGCGGCTCTCAGTACCTCCCCGATTCGCGCATCGCCCTGCAGCTCATGATCTGGTCTATACCCGTTGGCTTCATCAACAGCGTCACCCACTACGTTCTCATCGCCCTGAATCAGCAGCGCTTCTTGACCAAGGCCTTCGCTATTGACCTGGCCTTCACCTTTGTAGCCAACGTCATCTTCATCCCCATCTACAGCTACCGTGCTTCGGCCCTCATCCACCTCTTTGCCGAATTGGCTCTGCTCCTCCCTTTTTACCATTGCCTGCGCCAGCACCTGGCCGCCGTGCCCTGGGGGAGGCTGCTCTGGCGGCCAGCCCTGGCTGCTACGCTGATGGGCGGCCTGATGGTGCTGTTGCGCGAAACAAGCCTCCTCTTGACCGTGCCCTTGGGTGGCTTGATCTATGTTTTGGCCCTACTCTTGCTGGGGACGTTCAGCGAGGAGGAAGTAGCTCTGTTTAAGAGCTTGTTGTCTTTTGGTCCTTGGAAGGTAGAGCCAGGCTCTGATTTGCGCTGAGTCTAGAACACGGATTAGCAGGATCAGTGGAGCGGCCCATCACCTCGCCTATGGGCAGCACGATGGGTGAAGTCCTGGTGGAGGAGATTGCCTTGGCGCCCATCCTGCGGGCTGGCCTGACGATGGTGGGGCCGGCACTGGAAATGCTCCCCACAGCTCACGTCTGGCACATCGGCCTCTATCGAGAGGAGGAAACCCTGCAACCCATCGAATACTGCACCAATGTGCCCAGGAAGGCGACGGCTGGAGTAGCCTTCATCCTGGACCCTATGCTGGCCACTGGCGGATCAGCGGTGGCAGCAGTGGGTATCCTCAAGAGAAGCGGAGTTCGAAACATCAAGTTCGTGGGCCTCATCGCCGCCCCTGAGGGGATCGAGCGCCTCTCCAGCGCCCACCCCGATGTTCCCATCCACATCGCCGCCGTTGACGAGGGCCTAAACGAAATAGACTACATTGTGCCCCGCCTGGGCGATGCAGGCGACAGGCTGTTTGGGACGAGTTGACAAGGCCATGCCTTTTATCTTAGTCTTTGTGGTGGCTTTCGCACTGTCGCTGTCGCTGATGCCGCTGGCGCGGCTGCTGGGAGAGCGTTACGGCTTCGTGGCCGCGCCAGGTGGTAGGCGGAAGCACTCCGGTACGAAGTCGAGACTGGGCGGCGTGGCGCTATACGCGGCCTTCGTGGCCGTGGCAGTGCTGGCCCAGTTCCTGCCGGTGGAGCGGCAGGATCCCAGGGAGCTGACCAGGCTGGTGGGGCTGCTCCTGGGGGCAACGTTCATCTTCTTGGTCGGCGTCTACGATGACAAGAAGGAACTCTCGCCAGCCCCACAGCTCACGGCCCAGTTCATCACCTCTCTCATTGCCATCTACTTACTCATCGTCATTGATGTAATCAACAACCCCTTCACCAATCGTCCACTCTGGTTCCCCTGGTTTATCACTCTGCCCTTCACCCTCTTCTGGCTGATGGGCATGATGAACACCGTGAATTGGCTGGACGGCCTGGACGGGCTGGCAGCAGGAGTGACGGCTATCCTCTCAGCAGTGCTAGCCTTTCACATGTACCGGGAGGGCCAGTATAGCGTGACCCTCTTACCTCTGGCCCTTTTGGCTGCAACTTTGGGCTTCCTGCCTTATAACTTCCATCCCGCCAGGGTGTTCATGGGCAGCTCTGGTTCCTTCTTTCTGGGCTTCGCCGTGGGAGCCCTGGGCATCATCGCTGGGGCCAAGGTGGCCACCGTGCTCTTGGTGATGGGCATCCCCATCCTGGACGTGGCCTGGCTCATCTTCGACAGATTCCGCCTTGGTCGTTCTCCCCTCATAGGAGATAGAAGCCACCTCCACTTTCGCCTCTTGGACTTGGGCCTCTCCCAGCGCCAGATCGTTTTCCTCTACTATATCTTCTGTTCTTTATTCGGCCTCCTCGCTATGCTGATCTCATCCCGCATCTACAAATTCCTGGCCTTGCTGGTGCTAGGGGCAGTGACATTGCTCCTTTTGCTCTTTGTCTCTCGCAAGAAATGAGTAACGAGACAATGAGTAACGAGTCAACGAGTAATGCGTTGACAAGACACTCGTTACCTCGTTGACTCGTTAACTCGTTGCCTCACTGAGTGTAATACCTCGTATGTCACAGCGTATTTACTAGTAGAGGACCCTGGGAACCTCGTGGAGAGACGGATATGGACGGTACCGTCGCTGTGTTACCAAACGAACTGGCGTTGGTGGCCCGTGCTATGGCCGAGCCGGCTGCCTTCGCCGCCATCTATGACCACTATTTCCCGCGCGTCTACAACTACGTGCGCTATCGCGTCCGAGATGCCGGAACAGCAGACGACATCACCGCTCAGGTCTTCGAGCGGGCTCTGGTGAGTATCAGCAGCTATCGCCCGGAGCGAGCACCCTTTGCCGCCTGGCTCTTTGGCATCGCCCGCAACGCCGTCAACGACTATCTTCGGGCCAAGAGGCGCCGCCGTTGGCTTTCGCTGGAAGTGCTGCGCGACCGAGCCAGCACTGAGGCTCAGCCCGAGGAGGTCGCAATTCACGGCGAAACTCGTGCCGAGTTGCTGGCAGCCGTGGCCCGCCTGAGCGACCGGGAACGAGACCTCATCGCCCTCAAGTTCGCAGCGGGGCTGACCAACCGCCGCATCGCCGAGCTCACCGGCCTGAGCGAGAGCAACGTGGGCGTGATCCTGTACCGAGCCGTGCGACGGCTGCGGGCCGAACTGGGTGTCCAAGGAGTGAGACCATGAACGAGCAAGATTTGGCTGACCGCTTCAGCCATGATGTAGATAGCCTTCTGAACCGGGCCGGGCGAACGGACTCCGAACCGATGCCGACCGAGTATCGTCAGGCCCTCGACCTTGCCCGCACCTTGGCCACGACCGACTTCAGCGCCGTGAGCCAAGTGCGGCAGGAGCTCCGACGCCTATTGCTAAACCAGATTGGCACGCAGGGAGAGAGGCAAAGGCAAAAAGCATATCCTATCCGGCCCTCTTTCTGGGGACGACGCTCTGCCGTGACCCTGACGGCCGTTCTGGCTGCTTTCTTCTTGATCGGCTCGGTTTTACTGCTCGCGCCCCAGGTGCGAGCCGTGGCCGCTCGCTCGCTGGAAGCTGGCATAGAGATAGTGTTGCAACGGGTGAGAGTGCGAGAAGCGAAGCCGCAATGGCGTTGGGAATTGCCGGCTTCTGAGGTCTCCACTTACGCCACTGTGGCAGAAGCGCAAGAACACGTGGATTTCCCCATCCGAGAGCCGGCCTACCTGCCGCCGGGCTTCCGGCTGGAGGGGGTGCAGGTGCCGAACGCTTCCAGTGTGATGCTGGGATATCGCCGGGAAACGGAGAATCGTGGTATAGAACTTCTGTATCTCTCACAATCCTCATTGGCAGGGAAAGTAGAAGGATACGCCGACTACCCAGGAGAGATACGGGAAATTGACTTGCAAGGGCACCGTGCCGTGTGGGGTACGGATAGGCACCGAGTGAATCTCCTCCTCTGGGAGGACAAGCACATGGTCTTTGTGTTGCACAGCAATTTGCCGCTGACAGAGATGCAAAACGTCGCCATCTCGTTGTTCGATGAATGAGAAATGAGAAAGGAGGAATTGCTGTGGACAAGAAAATGTCTCTATTGCTGCTCGTTGGACTGCTTCTTCTCTCGCTGATGGTCACTTCCGGTCTCGCCGCGGAGGCAAAAGCGGGGAAGATAGAACCGAAAACGGTCTGCTGGTGGGTGTATCGCGGCACGTATCCACCTGGGGAACTCTGGTGCTACTACTGCTGCAACCATCCGGACTTGCCGCCGGGGTGCCATGATCTCTTCTGTGAGTTGCGCTGAGGAGCAACCTGCCTGCTGGTGAGAGCCTTGTGCTGTTGTTGATAGGTGGGGGAAAATGCTGACCTACTTCAAGGGCCGCTACAACCGATACGGCTCGCCCGATGGTCAAGGTTATACCCTCAACGAGTACTTCACCTACCGCCTGGATGCCGGGCACATTCTGCTCACCACCCGTCACCGCGCCTGGGTCATCCTCGATCCACAGGAATACGAGCTTTTCCTACGCCACCGGTTGACGGAAAAACTGGAGCTGTATGCCTTGTTGGAAGACCTGGGCCTCATCCTCAGGCCTCGCAACGCCAGATACATCGCCACCATTCATTGTGAGCGCTACGCCTTTCTGCACCGGCCGCCTTCCCTGTTCATCATGGTGCCCACCAACCGCTGCAACATGGCCTGCGTCTATTGTCACGCCAAGGCCCAAGCGGTTTCCAGTCGAGAGTGGAACATGAGCGAGGAGGTGCTCTACAAGACCGTGGACTTCTTCTTTCCCCGCTTGGGCCGGAAGGAGATCAAGATCGAGTTTCAGGGCGGCGAGCCGCTTCTGCGCTAAGACCTGATTCAGAAGGCCATGGACTGTGCTGCCCCCGAAGGGAGGCAGAAACCTGTCCCGAGAAGAGGTGCTTACCTATGAAGACTGAGAGTTGGGTTTCCGCTCTGCTCATCTGCTTGCTCACCGTGCAAGTTGTGCTCCTTGGTCTCTTGCTGCTGCGCATCAGCATTATTGGTCAGCAGACGCAAGCACTGTACAACCTGTCCGGGGTTGGCACTGGCCCAGCATTGCGGATCGAGAAAGTTGTCGAGAACGTAGCGACCGAGGGCAGACCGTACAAAGGGTCTGCAGACGCACCCGTTACCATTGTGGAATTCTCAAACTTTACGTGCCCGGCCTGCGCCATGGTTCAACCTACGCTGAAGGAACTGCTGGCAGTGCGCGAAAGTCAGGTCAGGTTGGTCTTTCGCCATTTTCCTCTGGGGCCGCCGCACACCGATGGCTTCCGGGCTGCAGTAGCCGCCGAGTGCGCTGCTCAACAGGGCATCTTCTGGGAAATGCACGACATCCTTTTCGCCAATGCGGAGGCTTTGAGTGAGAACGATCTGCTCGGTTACGCTGCCGGGCTAGGGCTCGATGAAGCAGCATTCGCTGCCTGGAGGCGGGAGGTGGTTTCGATGACGCGCAGGTGGCCGAGGCCTGCGCCAGAGAGGTTGACCCAGACTTCTAGGAGCAAGGGCCGTAGCACTTTTGAAGAACGTGAAAGCAGGTCATTGCTGTTTGATGTACCTGCCGGGCAACTGGGCGTGTTATGTTACGCGCTGCCGTGGGCGTCAAACCGCTCACACGGAAACCTCGTGGAGAGACGAGAGAGACGACGATGGACGGTACCGTCGCAGTATTACCAAACACAGGAGGTGAGATTATGTAAAGGCTAAGAGGGAGCCTACATCACGGGAAACCCCCGGCGTATCCCCTACGACACAGGGGCGCGTATGCTCGCAGCGCGTGCCGTGCGAGCGAGAGAACAAGTTCCTATGATGTCTAAGGAGGAATTCGAATGAAGACAGCAAAGATGTGGACATGGCTTACCAGAGTCTCTTTAAGCATGTTGGTCGCGGCAATGCTTGTCAGCGCAGTTGCATTGCTAGCAACGCCAGCAACGCCAGTGTTCGCAGGTCAATGTGGTACCGTGTTTTTGGGTGCAGGTTCGTGTGTCTCCGTTTGCGAGGAACAAAACTCTTGCGGAGATAACGAATGGTGGTGGGAGTGTAGTGCCCGTAACTATCATCACTACGACAATCCCGATAGCTACTTGAGACTGGACCCCCCATACCCGGGATATTGGTTCTGCCAAACGGCCGATCCAGAGAACTGCCCTCACTGGTGCAACTAATCTGTTTTCCCATCGCCAGAGCGTAGAAGCCAAACTACCACACCTGGTCTGTGAGCAAACCCATGAACGAGTGGGCTCACTCTGCCAGAGTGAGCCCACTCTGGTGTCAGGGTAGGCGTTCGCGGGTGTAACCAACAAACCTCCCCGAAGGCTTCCAGAGGGGCCAACTTGGCCTCAAACCCCTCCCGAAAAGCCACAATCTCTTGGTCAGCAGCCGCTGGATCTTTCGGGGATGTGGGGAAGTCTTCAAGGAAAAGCACAATGAATTCTGCAAAGATTGAATCATCCCGTCTTCAATTGATACTTGGGATCATTTTGTTATCGCTCTGGGCACAAGTCGCTTTGTCAGTCGTCCTGCTCGTGCGTTTGAACCAGGTCTACCTGTTGAGCACAGGGGCAGAGACGGCTACCGTGGCCCAGGCACTGGGGCAGCCAGTCAGAGTTCAAAACGTGTCTGTTGGAGAAGCACCGACGCGTGGTCCGGCCGATGCCCCGGTGACCATCGTCGCGTTCAGCGACTTTGAGTGTTCGTATTGCGCCCGTCACCAACCCGTCTTGCGCCAGATAGAGGAAAAATACTCGGGAGAAGTCCGTATCGCGTTTCGTCATTTCCCACGGCAGTCGAATCCAGAGACATTTGGCTCGGCCGCGGCTGCTGTCTGTGCCCAACGCCAGGGCAAGTTCTGGGAGATGCACGATCTTCTCTATGCCCGGCAAAGCACGGCCAAGCCGAGGAGCTTTACAGACCTGGGCCAGGAGATAGGCCTGGATTTGATGGCGTTCGATGCTTGCTTGAAGGATGATGTTACGAGGGCGCAAATAGAGCGTGACATTCAAGATGGGCGAGCGTATGGTGTAGAGGGCACGCCGACGTACTTTGTCAACGGCCGTTTGATTCGAGGGACTGTCTCTTTTGAAGAGCTCGACGAGATCGTTTCTCAGGAGCGATGAAAGGAGGATTTCAATGCTACGCAAACATCTCTTTCGCTTCACTTTGCTGTTCGCTATGATCGTGTTTGTAGTTGACGCGGCTTTGACAGCGTGCACATCGCCGCCGCCAAGGACTGAGCCGGTTGTCATCACCTTCGTTACATACCAGGTGGATCACTACCTCAATTTGGCTGAGGCTTTCCACGAGGATAACCCGGGCATCGAAGTACAAATCCGCGACATGAACGATCTAACACAGGATTTGAGTTATGAGGATCCTGAGGCCGGGTTCGAACTCAGTCGTCGCATTGCAGAGGGTGCCGATGTCGTTCCGATCGGCCTCTACGGAGTGAACCTGTACGACGGCATCCGGCTGGGGCTGCTCCGCGACCTGCGTCCGTTCCTGGCTCAAGACCCTGGGCTCGAATCCCTGTTCATTCCTCAGACGATCGAGGCGCTGACCTGGCGCAATGGCCTGTATGGGTTACCCAGCAGTTTCACTGCGCCGCTAATGCTCTACAATAAGCGAATCTTTGATGATGCTGGGGTGCCTTATCCGGCGGAGGACTGGACATGGGACGACTTTTTGACCACAGCGCAGAGACTCACCGACGCGGGGAAAGAACAGAGCGGCTTCGTAGATATGGCAAACTTCAGTTACCTGGTACCGCTGGCGCTAATCGCCCAAAGCAGCAGCGAGGTGATCAGTCCTGTAGGCACCGTACCGGAAGCGATTTTGGACGATCCGGCAGTCGTCGAAGCGCTCGCATGGTACATCGACCTGGCCAAGACCCACAAAGTCATGCCGGTATTCTCACGTGGCGACCTGAAGGGATCCGAGATGCTCAGCCAGGGCAAAGCGGCAATGTGGGCTTTGGATATGCGCTTGAATGCCACTATAAGTTTGTCAGATTTGTCCGGCTTGGCCGGTACAGTCGGTGTTGCCAGGTGGCCGCATGATAAGACCTCCGTGTATCCTATGCTTGTTAGTGGCTATGGCATCAGCGCTGGAACGAGCCATCCCGAAGCCAGTTGGCGGTGGCTTGCTTTCTTGAGCCAGCAGAAGCTCTCTTCATCCTCCCGAGAATGGTCTGCACTGCACTCGGAATTTGAGAGAGACACGCTGGCTCAGGACCAGAATGTCACTCAAGAAGCACTAGATGCCATGCGCGTCGCCGTGGCCAACGCCGTGCCGATGCAGCTCGAGTGCGACGCGCTGAGGCGCAGTTTTTTTGAGCTACCCAGGGTGTACGACGGCGAAAAGACCGTGCGGCAGATTTTGCGAGAGGCTGCCCAGGCACAGGCGCAAGCAAACACCCCCGAACCGGTGGTCGTGGCCACGCCCGTGCCGCCACCGGCTGAGGCCGAAACGACGATCGTCTTCGTCCCCAACAGAGATCGATTGGGCGCGTTCGAGAGTGCAGAGGTGTACGAAGCCCTGGCGGACGAGTTCCACAGGCAAAACCCGGACATCCAGGTCGAAGTGCGTACCTTCACTGGATTTGTCTCCCCTGAGGACATTGCCAGGCAGTCGGATGTGTTCCTGGGCAAGCGTCGGGTGCCAATGGAGTGGCCCAAAGAAAACCAATCAGTCGTCCTGGTGCAGGACCTGGGGCCACTGATCGACGCCGATCCCACGTTTGACGTCGGCGATCTCCCGGGGGTGGATTTTTTGTTGCCACCTGGGTACGCCGAGTCTGCAGTGTGGGGCATTCCCGTGTCCTTTGACGCGGTGGGCATCTTTTACGATAAAGAAAAGTTTCAAGCTGCGGATGTAGCCGAGCCTGATGCCGGCTGGACGTGGGATGATTTTCGCCTGATGGGAGCACAACTCACTTCCGGTGAAGGCGAGTCGAAACAATATGGCTACGTCAGCCGTTCGGATACACTCGACCTCGAGCTATTCCTGCTGAGTCGGGGATTCATTTTGCCCGATGACGATCCTGAGAACTCGGCCCAACCCGGCACGACGATAGAAGATCAGTTGCCGGAACTGAGAGAGGCTCTGACGTGGTGGATCAATCTGGCGCAAAAGGATGGGAGCATGGCCCCAATTGAGGCTGGTTCGTCATCCGACTCTATCCTGTCACAGCGCCGCGCTGCGCTGTGGGCCGATTTCCTCGGCAATCTCAAACGCACCCAGTATCCCGTGTACAATCTCGCCAGATCAGAATCGTGGGACCTCGGCTTTGCACCGATGCCCCAGGGAGAGCATGCGGTTGCTGCCATTCAGTACAATGTTGCCTACATCTCCACACAAGCTCAGAATCGCAAGGCCTGCTGGAAGTGGGTGCGTTTCTTGAGCGAGCGCCTGCCGCCGGGATCAATGGCGCCGGCGCGGCGGTCGTTACTCAGGCCCGATATCTTCAAGAACCAGGTGGGCGCCGAGATGCAGGCCGCGTATTTGCAGGTAGCTGAGTTCTACGCACAGGGAGAGACAGTGATTGATCGCAATGTCTTTGGTTCTAATTTCTTGCTCGCGTTTGTGCAGGCGATTAAAGAGGGACAGAATGTAGATGCAGCCCTGGCCGAGGCGCGGCGGCAGGTGGGACAATAGGACAAGCAAAGTGGATCCCAAGGCCCCTCGTGCGGCTGCGAGGTGCTCCCGTTGACCGGCAGTCCATTCGTGGCATAATTGGGATCGCGCGGAGGCGGCATAGTCGTGCGCACGTTGGAGTTCACAGCCCGCGTCGCGCCGGTCCAGCAGGCCGAGCTCTTCTTCCTCGCCGATAGCCACCTGAGCCGCCTGCCGGTGCAGCGTGACGAGCGCGTCCACGAAGGCGACCTCCTGGCCGAACTGGAGATGGCCGGCCTGCGACGCCAACTGGAAGCCGCCCAACTCGACTGGCAGCAGGCGCAGGTCGAGAGCAGCCGTACGATCAGCCGCACGCATCTCGCGCTCCAGGACGTGCAACTGGCGCTGGATCGCGCCCGCGCCACCTCGGGGCTTTCCCAAAGTCGCCTGACCTAACCCCCCGGCCCCCTTCCCTGCAAGGGAAGGGGGAGTCTGACCTAACTCCCCGGTCTCCTTCCCTGCAAGCGAAGGGGGAGTCTCCCCTCCCCGCTCCGGGGAGGGGCCGGGGGAGGGGTCCTCTGGGCCGACTTTGGCAAACCTCCGCGCGCCACCCACCCCGACCCGGACTTGACAAAAACGTGGGGGGGGGGAGTATAATATCGTCGCAACTTGAGCAGGGGGGAACAGATCTCCTGATCCCCACGGACGATACCTGCCTGTTGGGCGGGAAGCAATGGCTGAATCGAAAACCGGCGTTCTACTCTTGATGCTCATGGGCATCGTCATCTTGCTAATGGTGGCCATCATCGGCCTCTTCATCAGGATGAACCAGTTGCAGAGTCAGGTGCTGGCAGCCCTGGTGCCATTGCAAGCGGGGGCGATGGAGCAGGAGATGGGCTTGGAGATTGGAACGCAAGCCCCCGATTTTACCTTGCCCGACGCGGCAGGCCAGATGGTCTCACTGGATGACTTCGCGGGGCAGCGGGTACTGCTGGCCTTCTCCTCGACTGACTGCCGAGCCTGCACAGAGATGTACCCTCACCTGACAGCCTTCAGCGAAAACCAGCCGGACGTCCAAGTTGTTATGATATCCCAGGGCTCTGCTGAGGAGAATCAGCAGTTGGTACAAGCGCAGGGTTTCACCTTCCCTGTACTCGCCTGGGATGATAGTGTTGCGCGGGACTACCAGGTGGCAGGGACACCGTTCTTATACGTGATAGACGCGGAGGGAGTAATTACCAACGCCGACTTCGCCAACACCCTGGAGCAACTGGAGGCATTGGTAGAAAGCGGCGGGAGGTGAGGGAAGGAGGTGGTGCTATGCACAGATGAAATGGTGGCAAGTGCGATGAGGTGACCGAAAAATCCCAGCAGAAGGGAGTGTGTCAAGTCAAAAGATAATGTCACCGAACGGACATCGTTCTATCAAAAGATAATGTCACTGAGAGGCCGTCGTTCTGTCAAAAGATAATATCACCGTGGTGTCCGCCTCCTTTCTTTGGTTTTGA
>Ga0209979_1002787_pt1 | contig 16230 bp, 13 predicted proteins | sample AnhtaG_FD_183114 | JGI IMG/M metagenome (GOLD analysis project Ga0209979, IMG submission 183114) | Deep subsurface microbial communities from Anholt, Denmark to uncover new lineages of life (NeLLi) - Anholt_01485 metaG (SPAdes) (version 2) | ecosystem: Environmental > Aquatic > Marine > Oceanic...
TACCCAGTTTTCAATTTGATCATGCTATCGCCGCAGTCCCTTTAAACGGGGAACTAATGTTTTTAGATGGAACTGCCGAGAACTATGTTTATGGTGATTTACCAGCGATGGATCAGGATGCCTGGGCAATGGTTTTGATTGAGGGAAAAGGAAAATTTATGAAAATTCCCGTCCAGCCTGCTGAGGAAAATCGGAGAGTAAGAGAAATAAAATTAGATTTAGCTGGGGATGGGTCGATTAAAGTGGGAGCCTTTATCTCTCAATCAGGTATTTTTGCATCCTATTATAGAAGCATCTTTAAAGATCTGGGAGAAATTAAGCGAGGCGAAGCAATTCAAAATTCTTTGAGTTCAAGCTGTCCTGGTTCTGTACTGGAGGAATTTAGCTTTTCTGATTTAGCTGATCTTGATATGCCGGTAGAGCAGAAATATAAATTTAGAGTTCCTCATTATGCTAAGAAGATTGGTAATAAACTTCAACTTAAGCCTTCCATTATTGAAAGGGTAGAATCTACCAGTATCGTGGCTAAGGAAGAGAGAAGATATCCGATGTATTTTTATAACCAATATTGCACTGAAAATAAAATAGAAATAACTATACCGGATAATTTCAAGGTTGAGAGGATACCGGACGATGTTGAACTGAAATTGCCTTTTGCTTTTTATGAGGTGAAATATTTAGTTGAAGGAAATATCATAAAATACGAGAGAAAATATAAGTTTAATACCTTTGGAATATCTAAAGATGACTATCCTTCTTTTAAAAAATTTATAGAACGAATTGCTAAAGAAGATGCCCAAGAGATAGTTTTGAAACAATAAACAAAGTCAGACAAATAAAAGTTGACAAAATTACTCATATATAATATAATTTTTTCGTGCTGTTATTTACAAGGGCGGAAAAGGGGGAAAATGGTTTTATGAAAAAGATTTATATGGATCATGCGGCAACTACCCCTACGGATGTAGAGATAGTTAAGGCAATGGAACCCTATTTCTCTTTAAAATATGGAAATCCTAATAGTATTCATTCCTTTGGGCAGGAAGCAAGAGAAGCAGTAGAAGAAGCGAGAGAAAAGATAGCTCATTTAATCGGAGCAAATTCTTCAGAAATTATTTTTACCGCCGGAGGGACAGAGGCAGACAATTATGCTATAAAAGGGATAGCCTGGGCTAACCAGAAAAAAGGGAATCATATTATTACTTCGAAGATAGAGCACCATGCTGTACTGCATTCCTGTCAATTTTTAGAGAAACAAGGATTTAAGATTACTTATTTACCTGTTGATAAATATGGTCTGATAGACCCTGAAGATGCGAAAAAGGCTATTACTGATAAAACGATACTGGTAACAATTATGCATGCTAACAACGAGATTGGTACTATCGAGCCGATTAAAGAAATAAGTAAAGTAGCAAAAAAAGCAGGGGTATATTTTCACACTGATTCGGTCCAAACTGCGGGGCATATTCCTATAGATGTCAATGATTTAGGAGTAGATATGTTATCGATGTCCGGACATAAATTTTACGGTCCTAATGGTGTAGGGGCGCTGTACTTAAGAAAGGGAACCAAGATAGTTACTTTAATAGATGGCGGCGCTCAGGAAAAAAATAGAAGAGCCGGCACAGAAAATGTAGCCGGAATAGTCGGGCTGGGAAAAGCTGCTGAGCTGGCAAAAGAAGGGCTGACTCAAGGTAAAGAGAAGGAAATTGTAAGATTAAGAGATAAATTGATTAAAGGGATTACAGAAAAGATAGACCATACTCGTTTAAATGGTCATCCTACAAAAAGGCTGCCAGGAAATGCTAACTTTTGCTTTGAATTTATTGAAGGGGAATCGATGTTGTTAAGTTTGGATATGGAAGGCGTTGCTGCTTCCAGTGGTTCAGCCTGTACTTCTGGTTCTTTAGAACCATCTCATGTATTATTGGCTATCGGGCTTCCTCCTGAGATAGCTCACGGTTCTTTAAGATTAACTCTGGGGAAAGATAATACAGAAGAAGAAATAGATTATATAATAGGTATATTGCCGGGAATTATTAAGAAATTAAGAGCCCTCTCTCCTTTTAAAGGTAATTGGGAAGGACTGAAATAGTCGTTAGTGAATAGTGAATAGTCGTTAGTAGGACAGGCGTCTCGCCTGTCTATTAGTAAATAGTAAATGTAAATAGCGTGTAAGATAATTAGTATATAGTATATTATATATAGTATATAGCGAAAAACGAAAAACACAAAGAGCAAAATTAAGATAGTATCTCGTATCTCGTAGAGAAGAATTCAGGAGTCAGAAGATTATTAGCGGATAGTGTTTAGGAGGTAGGGGCACGATGCATCGTGCCCACAATAAAGACGGGTCGAATAAATTCGACCCCTACACCAGATTCGTGGAAATAACATAAAACACAATAAACTGACAACCGACAACTGAAAACTTGAATACTAATGTAATCAGTCAATTGGTAGATCGGCAAATTGGTAGATCGGTAGATTTTAAGGTTTTGAATTTTGAATTATGGTTTTTCACTTTTCGCTTTAAGTTTTGAGCTTTATACTGAGATTGCTCAAAATAACCTAGAAGTATAAGCAAATAAAATATAAGTTAGAAATAAGGGTAATAAGGAGAATTTCCGGATGGGTATGTATAGTGATAAAGTGATGGAACATTTTAAAAATCCTCATAATGTAGGAGAGATTAAAGATGCTGACGGTATAGGAGAGGTTGGTAATCCTATTTGTGGGGATATTATGAAAATTTATATCAAGGTAAAAGATGATAAGATAATTGATTGTAAATTTAAAACTTTTGGTTGTGGAGCAGCTATTGCTACCAGCAGTATGATTACCGAGATGGTCAAGGGAAAAGATATTGATGAGGCTTTAAAAATTTCCAACAAAGCTGTTGCTGAGGCTTTAGGCGGACTTCCACCCATTAAAATGCATTGTTCTAATTTAGCAGCTGATGGTTTATCAAAAGCTATAGAAGATTATAAGAAAAAATCTAAAGTCAAGAAATAATAAATATACACTATAATTTAAAAAACTAATAACCAATAACGATAAACCAACCACTAAAAAACTAATTTAATGGCAGAGGAATTTCCTTTTTTCGCAAGTCCTAATCAGTATATAGTGAATAGTGAATAGTATTTAGTAAATAAAATGCATTAATGATTAAATTAATAAGTTATAGATTTCAAGTTTCAAGTTGCCAGTTTATAAAAAACTCAAGGTGTGTAGAGGTTGTATTATCATACTCCCTCGCAATAAACTGTAAACCGATAACTGAAAACTGACAATTGTATTTGAAACTAACGACTATTCACTAACGACTAATTTAAGAGGTTTTTACATGATGACAACATTAAGTGTGAGTGAAGTTTCTTTAATAGCAGCTTTCGTAGCTGGCCTTTTCTCATTTGTTTCTCCATGTGTCTTACCATTAGTGCCGGGGTATATCTCCTTTGTTTCAGGGATATCTTTAGAAGATATAGAAAAAGGGAAAAAACAAAATAAGAATGCCATAATTATAAGTTCTTTATTTTTTATTATCGGGTTTTCTTTAATATTTATTCTTTTAGGGGCTACCGCCACTTTTTTGGGTAGTTTTTTATTAGAAAAGGCCTTTATTTTAAAGAAAATAGGGGGAGCTATAATTATAATTTTTGGAATACATATGTCAGGCCTGTATAGAATAAAATTTTTAGATTACGAAAAAAGGGTTTACAGTAAAACTAAGCCAGTCAACATTATAGTAGGCCCCTTTTTAATGGGCTTGGCCTTTGCTTTTGGTTGGACTCCCTGTGTGGGACCTATTCTGGCTGGAATATTAATATATGCTGGGACTCAGGAAACAGTTTATCAGGGTATTTTGTTACTTACCATTTATTCAGCCGGCTTAGGAATCCCTTTTTTATTGACAGCCCTGGCTATCAATAAATTTTATTCATTTTCCAGTAAAATTAAAAAGCATTTTAAAACTATTGAGTTAGTTGGAGGAATGTTGCTGATACTGATCGGCGGTTTAATTCTTACTGATAATTTCCAGAGGATAGTGACTTATTTTATTAAGTATTAAATAAAAAATAATCGTCTTTGAAAATTAAAATTATACAAAATTAACAAAGTAATAAATTCAAATATAAACAGAAGAGGTTTGAAGTAAAAATGAAGATATTTTCTACAAAAAGAAATAAAATAATGGTTTTAGTAATTCTATTAGTAATAATATTTTTTTTCGGACTAAAATCATATTTTAAAATAGACGAACAGAACGCAGAAGCAGTAGAGGAAGCCAAGCCATTAACTCTTAACTGGTTATCTTATACTGAAGGATTAGCCTTGGCCGAAAAAGAAAACAAATATGTTTTGATTGATTTTTACACAGATTGGTGTGGTTATTGTAAAAAAATGGATAAGGAAACTTATTCCAAAGAAGAAGTAAAAGAAATCTTAAATGAAAATTTTGTAGTTGTTAAGGTAAATGCTGAGTCGGACAATAAAGTGATTGAAAATGGGAAAGAGATTACCGAAAGAGAGTTGGCTAAATTATATCAGGTTACAGGCTATCCCACTACCTGGTTTTTAGAAAGTAATCATAGTCGCGTAGCTCCTTTGCCGGGATATGCTCTCCCTGAGCAATTTATTCCAGTATTAAATTACATTGGTGAAGGATGGCATAAAAGTATTTCTTTTAAAGAATATTTAAAAAAAATATAATTGATAGATTAATAATTAAAGATAGTTTCAGTCAATATAAAAAGTCGAGGAATTGTAATAGTGTTTATAATTTGCCTTGACCTTTTTTATAACTAAAATAAAAAATAACGAGAAGAAAGATAGTTGGATTGGATAATGATTAGCACAAAAGATAAAATTAATAGTGTATTAGAAGAGATTAAAAAAACCAGCCAAGAGAAAGGGGTTGTAGTGGCTTTTTCGGGCGGATTAGATAGCACCGTAGTTTCTGTTTTAGCTATCCAGTCCTTAGGGAGAGAAAAGGTTGAAGCGATTACGGTCAGCTTTGAAGAATACAGCTATATTAAAGGCTTAAAGAATATTCATAGTGTTAGTAAAGCTCTGGATTTAAAGTCAAAAATTGTTCAGGGAAAGAAAGAGCAAGAGCGAGTTTTTAAAAAAGGACCGGCCTGTAATAAGTGTACCAGGATAGCTAAATTGGGAAGGGTAAAAAAAGAAGCATCGGGAAGACTGGTACTGACTGGTTCGAACCAGAGTGATACCTGGGGGAAGAGGGGTTTAAAACTATATGGTGGTTTTTATGCTCCCCTTTTAGAGTTAAACAAGGAGGAAATCCGAAACATTGCTGATTATTTTGGCATAAAAATCTTACAAATAGGGGAAAGCAAATTTAGAGAAGGTTGCAAGCTAAAACATCTACTTAAACCTTTAGCGACTCCTCATTATCATGGTAAGGCAGCAGCAGAAGCTAATGAACTATTATTAAGTATCTTAGAACAAGAGGAATATGATTCGGTTTTGGCTAATGTCAAGATTATCGGACCTCTAAGTAAGAATATGGGGCTAGTAAATGTATCCCCTTTGCCTGAAGAACAATTGAAGGAAAAAATTATAGAAGAATTAAAAAAATTGAAAACTTTAGAAAAAGTCGAGTTTTTAGATAAGTCGATTAAATTAATTATTAAAGCCAATAAGGGGCAGTTTGATAATCAACATTCCCGATACTGGTTAGAAAAGGGAAGGCTGCAGCCTGATTTTTCTGTCCCTATAGAAGTGGAGTGGTTATTGACTACTAATAAGAGTCTAGCTACTTTTCAGGTTATTGATTACCAAATAAACGAATAGTATAATAAAATCGTATCGAGTATTGAGTATCGCGTATATCGTATATAGCGAAAAACGAAAAGCGCAAAACGCAAAACCATAGCTCAAAATTTAAAATTTAAATATATAGTATCGTATATTTAGTTTTGTATATCTTATTTCGTATGTTATATAGTAAAAATAAAAAATTAAAGAAGCAAAAACAGAACTTAAAATTTAAAATTTAAGAAAAAGTTTTGAATTTTGAATTATGGTTTTTCGCTTTTCACTTTAAATTTTTAGTTTTAATGGTGTAGGGGTTTGATTCATCAAACCCGCAAAAAATACAGTAAGGAGGATATAAGGTGTCTAATCAAAATTTATCTGAATTCGATATCCAGGAAGCCATAAAGGATGTCGCGAATTTGATGGGGGTTGCTGCTCGTACTGCTCCAAAATCTGCAGGTAAAGACTTTGTAGTAGTTAAAGCAATTTATGGAGAAGATGTAGTCAGATTAGCTAAAGAGATGATCTGTTATGGTGAAGAACTGGGTAAGAAAAATTTCGACCGTGATGGTGATAATGTTGAAAATTCCCTGGCTGTTTTATTTATAGGGATAAAAGATGCCCAATCACTCGGTTTGAATTGTGGTGCCTGCGGGTATGACCAGTGTTCTGACCGAATTTCCCATAAGGGGAGTGAATTTGATGGACCTCAATGTGCTTTTAGAGTTTTAGATATGGGAATTGCTATTGGGTCAGCCGTTAAAACTGCTGGGATACTGAACGTGGATAATCGGATAATGTATCGGGCAGGAGTAGTAGCCAAAAAAATAGGCTTGATAGATGCGGATTTTGTAATGGGTATCCCCCTATCAGTAACTGGTAAGAGCATTTTCTTTGACCGATAAACCAGTTAAATTAGAATATATTAAAAAAGGGAGGAGAATAATAATTTTCCTCACTACAACTTATTTTTATATCGAGGTGTAAATGAAAAATGATGAAAATAAAATTAGTAAAGATAAATAGAAATATTATACTTGCCACTGCTTTAGTCTTATTTCTTTCTTTAAGCTGGGTAAGTACTGTAAGCGCAGAAACTGAACAAACTAATTCTTATTTAGCTCTCGAAGCTTTCAGTAATAGTATTGCAGATATTGCCGAAAAAGTTGGACCGGCTGTGGTTAATATAGATACAGTAAGAATGGTAAAAACACAATTTCCATCTTTTGAAGATCCTATATTTAAGAGATTTTTTGGGCGTGAGTTTGAAGAATTTAGAAGGACAATTCCCCAAAAAGGTACAGGTTCCGGATTTATTATAAATCAAGAGGGGTATATTCTTACTAATGAACATGTAGTACGTAAAGCTGATAAGATAAAAGTTACTCTTTCTGATGGTAGAGAATTTACCGGGGAAGTGATAGGCTCAGATGTAACTTCAGATATGGCTATACTAAAGATACAAGCAGATCATTTACCCACTGTAACTTTAGGTGATTCAGATAAATTAAGAGTTGGAGAAATTGTAATAGCTATTGGTAATCCTTATGGACTTCAACAGACTGTAACCATGGGTGTAGTAAGTGCTAAAGGTCGTTCTATCCCGATTGGAGTAGGAGGACATGTTTATAGGAATTTTATTCAAACTGATACAGCTATCAATCCTGGAAATAGTGGCGGTCCCTTACTTAATATAAAAGGAGAAGTTGTGGGAATAAATACCGCTATTATTCCTTATGCTCAGGGTATTGGATTTGCTATTCCCATTAATATGGCTAAAAGAAACATAGATGATCTTATTAATTTAGGTAAAGTAAGAAGGTCCTGGTTAGGTGTGCACATTCAAGAAGTTACCCCAGAAATTGCTGAACAGTTTGACTTAACCGAAGCTAAAGGTGTATTAGTAGGAGATGTGATTGAGGATAGTCCAGCAGAAGAAGCTGGAATAAAAAGAGGAGATATAATTGTAAAGGTTAATGATGAAGAGGTTAATTCTCCGGGAGAACTTCAAGACAAAATAAGAGACATTGATATCGGTAAAAAGGCGAACATAGAAGTGGTACGAGATGGTAAAACAATTAATTTTATCGTAAAAATTGGTGAAATGCCCACCGTGGAAGAAGAAGGTAGTGAATTTCCTAAAGAAAAAGTATTTTCCGTGCAGACTGGATTAAAAGTTGAGGCGGTTACTTCAGAAGTTGCTAAAGAATTAGAGTTGCCCTGGGTAAAAGGGCTGGTGATTACTGAGGTAATTCCGGGGAGTTCAGCAGATGATATGGGTTTACAGAGAGGAGATGTAATTTTAGAAGCCAGTCGAATAGAAATGTCTTCAGTTGATGAATGGGAAGAACTAATTAATAAATTAGAACCGGGAGATACACTACTATTATTGGTTTTTCGTAACCAACGTACCTATTATGTTCCTATTAAAGTAGAAAAAATTGAATAGTTAAAAAACTCTTGTTTTTCGTTAGATGTTATGGTAGTATAAAAAACATATAACTTTTTATAGTCTTCAGGGCAAGGTAAGAGGGTGTAAATTGTTACCTTCAATTCCTGACCGGCGGTGATAAGCGAATAGCTTTAAGCCCGCGAGTCAAAAGCCGATTCGGTGAGATTCCGAAGCCGACAGTATAGTCTGGATGAGAGAAGACCGATTTAACTATTTGCAAAGTAATTTTATGCCCTGAAGTTTTCAGGGCATTTTTTTATGCTATTTTAAAATGATTATGTGGAGAATGATCAATGAATAAGGATAGTTTTTTTATGCAAAAGGCTTTTAAATTAGCAAAAAAGGGGATGGGGACTACCAGTCCTAATCCGATAGTGGGTTCCATAGTGGTAAAAAATGGCGAGATAATAGGGGAAGGTTTTCACAGAAAGGTTGGAGAGTCTCACGCAGAAATTATAGCTTTAGAGTCGGCTGGTGAAAGAGCAAAAGAGGCGGAACTTTATGTCACGCTGGAGACTTGTAGTCATTATGGTAAGACACCACCTTGCGTAGAAGCCGTAATAAAAGCCGGAGTAAAGAGGGCAGTAATCGCAATACAAGATCCCAATCCTTTAGTAGCAGGTCAGGGTATTAAAAGGTTAAAGGAAGCAGGGATAGATGTAACTGTTGGAATAATGAAAGAAGAAGCAATGAAATTAAATGAAGTGTTTATTAAGTACATTACTACAAAAAGGCCATTTGTAATAGGAAAGATTGCGCAGTCTATTGATGGCAAAGTAGCTCTTTCTACCGGTGAGTCTAAATGGATTACCAGTGAACCGGCTCGAATAAAAGTCCATGAACTCAGAAGTTGGTATGACGCTGTTATGGTGGGTATTGGTACAGTGTTGGCTGATGATCCACTTTTAACCTGTCGATTGCCGGGGAAAAGAAAGACCCAAACAAGAATAATTATAGATTCAACCGCAAAAATACCTCTTGATGCTCGAATACTTAAATGTAGCGAAGGAAGGATAATTTTAGCTACAACAGATATGGCTGATAAAAAGAAAATAAAAGCTTTAAGGTCAAAAGGATTGGATGTGATAGAGACAAATGCTAAAGATGGGAAGGTAAATTTAATTCAGCTTTTTGATATTTTAGGAAATATGGAAATAACCAGTGTTTTAGTGGAAGGCGGACCTTGTCTTTTAACTTCTTTAATAAAAGAAAGCCTTATAGATAAGCTTATAATATTTTTAGCACCAATATTCCTCGGTGGATCCGGATTGAGCTCTATAGGCGATCTTTTTATTAATGAATTAAAAAAAGCTCCTCGATTTAAATTTCAGTCTATCGAGCAAGCAAGCAATGACCTTATGTTAGAAGCTTATTTTGTGGAGTGAAAAAGGAGAGATGATTATGTTTACCGGAATTATTGAAGAAGTGGGCATTATTTCTCAATTAACTAAATTGTCCACGGGAGCTATTATAAAAATTTCCTGTCAAAGAGTTCTGGAGAATTTTAAAATTGGAGAGAGTGTGGCAGTAAACGGTGTGTGTCTTACTGCAAGAGATATTCAGAAAGATGCGTTTATTGCTGATGTAATGCCTGAAACCCTAAGAAGTGCTAATCTGGAAAAATTTCTCCCGGGGCAATATGTGAATTTGGAAAGGGCTTTAAAAGCTGATGGGCGTTTCGGGGGCCATATGGTTTTAGGTCATGTAGATGGTACTGGGCGGATTTTCAAAAATTATACCAAAGGTAATACAATGATTTTTCAAATAAGCTCTTCTGAAGAGTTAATGAGATATATAGTTTCCAAGGGTTCAGTGGCTATAGATGGTATAAGCCTGACAGTGCAGAGCGTAGGAAGTCAAAGTTTTACAGTTTCGATGATACCTCATACCTTAGAAACTACGACTCTACAATATAGGGTCTCAGGTGATACGGTGAATATTGAAACTGATATTATTGGAAAGTATATAAGAAAGTTTTTGTTATGCCCAAAAAGTATTGAAAATCTTTCTAAAGAAGTAGTTGATGAAGACTTAACAATTGAGCGTTTAAAGTTATGTGGTTTTTAGTTCACGAAAGTTTATAAGGTAAGGTTTTGTAAATAAAAGGAAATAAAATTTATGAGTAAAAAATTTATTAGCACAATTGAAGAAGCTATAAAAGACATCAAACAAGGTAAAATGATTATCGTGGTTGATGATGAAGGTCGAGAAAATGAAGGGGACTTAGTAATGGAAGCTGAAAAGGTAACTCCTGAGGCTATAAGCTTTATGGCTACTTATGGTCGAGGACTTATTTGTGTCCCCATAACAGAGGAAAGAGCCATTACTCTGGATTTACCACTGATGGTGAGTAGAAGTTCTGATAATATAGGTACTGCTTTTACAGTATCGGTGGACTATATAGGAAATTCTACCGGTATTTCAGCATATGACAGAGCTGATACGGTTAAAGCCATAATAAATTCTACTACAGCTGCCGGAGACCTTCGGCGGCCGGGTCATATTTTTCCACTTATAGCTAAAAAAAGTGGTGTGTTGCGAAGAGCGGGACATACGGAGGCAGCGATAGACCTGGCGAGACTTGCTAATCTTTATCCTGCTGGGGTGATATGTGAGATTATAAAAGACGATGGCAGCATGGCCAGGCTTGATGACCTCGTGAAATTTGCCCAGCAGCATAACTTAAAGATAGTTACCATAGAAGATCTCATAAAATATCGAAGGTTCAAAGAAAAGTTAGTCAAGAAGATAGCGGAAACAATACTACCGACCGATTATGGAGGATTTAAACTTTTTTGCTATGAAGATATTATTACAGGTGAGACCCACTTAGCCTTCGTAAAAGGTGAAATAAGTAAAGGGGATATACCCCTTGTGCGAGTGCATTCAGAGTGTTTAACGGGAGATGTATTTTTTTCTCAAAGGTGTGACTGTGGCCAGCAACTAAGGATAGCTATGGAGATGATCCAAAAAACAGGAAAAGGTGTAATTCTCTATATGCGTCAGGAAGGACGGGGGATAGGTCTTGCCAATAAGATAAAGGCTTATGTGTTGCAGGATGCTGGCTTTGATACAGTGGAGGCCAATTTAAAATTAGGATTCCCAGCAGACCTTCGTGATTACGGTGTTGGCGCACAAATATTAAACGACTTAGGAATTGAAAAAATGAACCTTTTAACTAATAATCCCAAAAAAGTTATAGGTCTTTCCGGATACGGACTTAAGATTATTGATTGTGTTCCCCTTAAAATTTGTCCTTCGATAAGTAATGTAAAATATCTAAAAACTAAAAAAGAAAAACTGGGTCACTGGTTGTAATAAAAATATGGAAGGAGGGTTTAAATATGCCTAAAAATATTGAAGCAAAACTTTCTGCTGAAAAGCTAAAGTTTAGTGTTGTGGTTAGTCGTTTTAATGAATTTATCACTAATAAATTGTTGGAAGGAGCACTGGATTGTCTTGTGCGGCATGGTGCTAGCGATGAGAATATAGAAGTGGTATGGGTGCCAGGGAGTTTCGAAATACCTCTTATAGCGAAGCTTTTAACTGAAAGTCAGCGTTTTGATGCGGTTATATGTTTAGGGGCTGTGATTAGAGGAGTCACGCCGCATTTTGAGTATGTTGCAGCTGAAGTTTCTAAGGGGATTGCCCTGGTTTCGTTGGAGTCGAAGGTACCTACTGCATATGGTGTCCTTACCACCGATACTATAGAGCAAGCTATTGAAAGGGCTGGCACAAAGGCTGGTAATAAGGGATGGGATGCAGCTCTTACAGCAATAGAGATGGCTAACTTAACAAAGATATTATTGAAAAGTAATAGATAGTCGCTGAGGTTATTGGTTCAATCTTTATTGCTTTTTGGATTTCGGCTTCAGTTGCTTTTATGTTAAAAATTGTGGCTGGTTTCCCCTTTATCCTAAATATGTGGAAATTATAGGAGCGTTTCAGGCAAGAGGCGGAATATCCACAAGGGTAGTGGCAAAATATGATAAAATAGAAAAGTGTAAATTATTATCTAATAATTTTTTGATAATTAAAAGAAAAACTTAGCTTGACATATTTGCTTAAGTATCTTAAACTATTGGCGTAAAGGATAATTCTTTACCGAAGGGCTTGTATCTTTTGTAAGAACAAGACCAGGAGTGAATTAAAATTATTAATATTTCGTCTGGTATCTGAAGATGGAACTAGAACGGAGGTGAAAAAAATGAATAGAGATTCCGCTTTATTAGGATTTAAACTTACTACCCGGCAGCTGGCTATATCCGGTATGCTGGGGGCAATTGCTATCATCTTAGGAGTAACCAGGTTGGGGTTTATCCCTGTTCCAACTCCAGCCGGTCATGCCACCATTATGCACATTCCAGCCATTTTAGGTGGAATACTCGAAGGCCCAACAGTAGGTGCATTAGTAGGATTAATCTTCGGAGTTTACAGTTTTTTAAATGCCACTAACCCCATATTTGCCGACCCTTTAATAGCCATTTTGCCCAGAATATTTATCGGAGTAGCGGCTTATTATTCTTACAAATATCTCTGGAAGAACAGTGCTATTGCGGCGGCCTTAGGAACCCTTACCAACACTATCGGAGTATTGGGATTGGCTACTTTAAGAGGATATCTTCCGGTAAAAGTAAGTGCCAGCATTGCAGTAGTTCATGGTACTCCGGAAGTGGTAGTAGCAATATTATTGGTAACTATTCTGGTTAAAGCTTTGAAAAAACTAGGTTATTAGGTTAAATTCTTGTATTTGAGAAAACAGGTGAGAGGGCAGGGAAAATATTATTTTCTTTACCCTATTTTTTTTAAAAGCCACCGCCTTAGGCGGCGGTAGTTTGCTAGATTTGAAAGGTTAATAATGAAAAATAAAGTAAAAAACTATGATTAGGAGGTTTGTAGTTTTAATGATTTTAGTAATTGATGTAGGTAATACCCACACGGTAATAGGAGTATATAAAAAAGAGAAATTGTTAGGTCATTGGAGAATTTCTACTGATCCGGATAAGACAGAGGATGAGTATGGGATGTTAGTAAAGAGTTTGCTTTCTGATTCTAATTTATCCTTTTCAGATATTAAATCAGTTGTTATTTCCTGTGTTATTCCTCCGGTAACCTGGATATTAAAAAAGATGTCCGTGGATTATTTTAAGGTATCTCCTATTATTGTTGGGCCAGGGACAAAGACTGAAATTTATATTAAAACAGATAATCCCAAAGAAGTGGGGGCAGATAGGATTGTTAATGCTATTGCTGCTTATAAATTATACGGAGGGCCGGTAATAATTGTAGATTTTGGAACAGCTACTACTTTTTGTGCGGTTGATAAAGAGGGAGTTTATCTGGGTGGGGCTATTACTCCCGGGATTGAAATATCGGCAGAAGCTCTGTTTGAAAAGACAGCCAAGCTACCAAAAATAGAATTTATAAAACCCAAACATTCTATAGGTAGTAATACTATTACCGCAATGCAGTCAGGAATGTTTTTTGGTTATTTAGGATTAACTAATGAATTAATCAGACGGTTTAAGAGAGAGTTAGGGGAAGATTCTGTAGTAGTAGCTACCGGTGGTCAGGCGGAATTGATGGGAAATGAAAGTAAGTTAATTGATAAAATCAATCCTTTTTTAACCTTACAGGGATTGCGTATGATTTATGAGATGAATAAATAATTTCGTATATAGTTATAGTATATCGTATATCGTAGGACAGGCGTCTCTCCTGTCTATTAATTCATCGATTAAGCTAAAAATTTAAAGCGAAAAGCTAAAAACCATAATTCAAAATTCAAAACTTTAAAATCTATCAATCTACCAATTAAATCAGTGGTTAGTGAATAGTTGTTAACATATCGTATCGAGTATCGCGTTAAAGAAATTAGGATTCAGGTGTAGGGGCACAATGAATTGTGCCCTTCTTTTGTAATTCATGGACAGGCGAGACGCCTGTCCTACGATTAGCGGACTAACCAACTAACAAATCTTCTGTTTTCTTTCCTTTCTTCACTATATACTAAATACTATATAACTGTTTTTCTATACGCTACACGCTATCCGCTATATTTCGAGATACTATTCACGAGATACGAGATACGAATTTCGTTTTGCGCTTTGCGTTTTTTGCTATTTATACTTTTTCTTATCTCTTTACTATATACTATTCACTAACGACTAACGACTATATGATTTCCATGTTAACATCCAAAGCTTTTACCGAATGGGTGAGGGCGCCAACAGAAATTAAATCTACCCCTGTTTGAGCAATTTCCCGTACTTTCTCTAAGGTAATTCCTCCTGATGCCTCAATTATGGATTTACCCTTAGCCATTTTTACTGCTTCTTTCATAGTATCTAAGTCCATATTATCTAACATAATAATATCTACTTGCATCTTTAAAGCTTCTTCGAGTTGAGATAAATTTTCTACTTCAACTTCGATTTTTATGGTATGAGGAATGAGTTTCTGAACAGATTCGATAGCAGGTTTAATCCCTCCCACTGAAGCTAAATGGTTATCCTTAATTAATACTGCATCATATAATCCGAAGCGGTGATTATATCCTCCACCCATGCGGACAGCATATTTTTCTAATATTCGTAATCCAGGAGTAGTTTTACGTGTATCAACTATTCGAACCGGGAAATCTTTTACTTCCTGACAGAATTTAGAGGTAATGGTGGCTATACCGGACATTCGCTGAAGGAAATTTAAGGCAACCCTTTCTCCCTTGAGAATAGTTCGGGCAGGACCAGAAATTTCTGCTAATACTTTACCCCGAGCAACTTTTGTCCCGTCTTTAATTTTTTCTTGGAAAATAATCTCTGGATCTAATTTTTTAAATACCAGGCAGGCAATATCTAAACCGGCAACTACACCTTCCTCTGAGGTTTTAATTATTCCTTTGGCTTTTAAATCATAAGGGATAATCGATTCGCTGGTAATATCTCCGGTTCCGATATCTTCTAACAGGGCTTGTTCTATTATTTTATCTATCTGAATATTTCCTTTTGTTGAAAAGTCCATCTTTAAAACACCTCTTTATATAGTCGTTAGTGAATAGTGAATAGTATTTAGTAGCCAAGCGAAAAGCGAAAAGCGCAAAACTTAAAGCCATAGCTCAAAATTTAAAATTTAAATATATTGTTTTATCTATTGATTTTCATCTTTCTTATCTCGCATGCTATATAGTAAAAATGAAAAGATAAAGAAGCAAAAACAGAATTTAAAATTTAGTACTGAGAGAAAAAGTTTTGAATTTTGAATTATGGTTTTTCGCTTTTCGTTTTAAGTTTTTAGCTGTATAATGATAACTATAAACTTGTTTTTAAAACTAACGACTATTCACTATTCACTAACGACTAAATTAATATGTTTCTTCCAGTTTATATCATCTCTCTGTGGAAAATCCTCGCGATAATGTGCTCCCCGACTTTCTTCACGCTGTAAAGCTGAATTAGTAATAAGGTCAGCCAAGATAATAAGATTAGCTAACTCAAAATCTTCAGCAGTTTTAAGTTCTGATTTGAATATAAATTTCCATTCGCTAATTTTTTGTAGCGCCTTCTTTAAATCAGAGGAATTTCGAATGATTCCCACTTTATTCCACATAAGTTTTTGTAGTTCTTTCTTTAATTCTACAGGACTGTATTCTTTATATTTTTCTTGACGGGTGTTATAAGAAAGCTTTAGTTCCTCCAATTCATTAATAGAAGAGAGTGTTATATTTTTTTTTATTTTCTGGGCGATTCTATTACCAAAAACTAATCCTTCTAAAAGCGAATTGCTGGCTAAACGATTGGCGCCATGAACTCCCGTTGAAGTACATTCTCCACAGGCATAAAGATTAGTTAAGTTGGTTTGTCCCCAGGTATCGGTTTTTATACCTCCCATAGTATAATGAGCTGCTGGAGCTACTGGGATATATTCTTTCTCAGGGTTGATGCCCAGCGTAAAACAATTTTTGTAAATAGTAGGGAAGCGTTGGGAAAATTTAT
>Ga0209979_1002788_pt1 | contig 16227 bp, 14 predicted proteins | sample AnhtaG_FD_183114 | JGI IMG/M metagenome (GOLD analysis project Ga0209979, IMG submission 183114) | Deep subsurface microbial communities from Anholt, Denmark to uncover new lineages of life (NeLLi) - Anholt_01485 metaG (SPAdes) (version 2) | ecosystem: Environmental > Aquatic > Marine > Oceanic...
TGAAGATCTTTTTGTGAGAAACTGCTAAAAAGTATTCTTGCACAATTTTTAAACCAAACATCCTTATCGGTTGTTTTCAAAAAAAGATATTGATTAATTTCGTTTAAAATCGTTTTTTTTAAGCATAAAAATTTATACCTCATATCTTCAATAAAACCAAGTTCTTTATAAGATAGTATTTTCGATAATGACACCGTTTTACGTTTGTATTTTTTAAATTGATTGGTTTTATCTAATAAATATTTTTTTACAAAATAATAAGGGTCACTACTTGGATTTTTTAATTTATTAAAACTTTTAATGCAAATTGGTATTTCTATTGGATAGTTCGGAGCTAATTTATAAAAAAGCCATGCACTGTCAGTAAAATTGTAATCAGGCCAGCCCGTTTCTATTAAGGATTCACTATTATCTTCAATAAACAAAGCAAAATTTTTATATAAGCAAGATAATTCTTTTATTGTAAAATATGGAATAATCCCGTTATCTTCTTGATAAATTAGGTGTTCATTAGCATAAAATCTGTTAACGTCGCCTAAATATTTTTCTTCAAAAAGACCTAATGCCCTTAAAGGTGAGAGATATTTTAGTGATTCTTCAAAATTTGGAGAGAAAAATATATTTGAATCAGCTCCAAAAGTATCGGTGGCAGATAAAATATAATTTTTATCTAAATATCTTTTTCTTTTTGGAGTGATTAATGTTTTTTTTAAGATAAAGCAAATTTTATTGACAATATTTGCTTTACCGTTTTTTTCATTTAATGCAAAGCATGGGTTATTAGAATAATATTTTTCGTAAATATTATTAGCTTTCTTTTTAATTATTCCTTCAATTTCTTTTTTCAATATTTAATACCTGAATTAAATTTACAAACATTAAATATTATAAGTCATTAGAATTAAAATTCAAAATAAATAAGTTCATTGCTTATTTATTATCTCAATACTAACCTGATCCCTGATATTCCCTGATTTATCAGGACATTTTTCGCAAAATGTCATTGCGAGGAGCGCAGCGACGCGGCAATCCCTACCAACCACGTAAATGATATAGAGAACCGTCCCTCGTCACCTCTTATACTGGAAAGTGCGAAATATATTGTAAAAAAAGAAGGATTTTATAAACATTTTGTCGTATTATAAAAAAAGGATATAGAAAAGTTAAAAAAGATTTTTTTACTTCCTAATAGTGATATAGTAAAATAAATATAGATGTCTGAGGTATAACAAAGAACCATCCCCTGATACGTAAGAGAATGGGATTAAGAGAAATAGCCCGGAAATTAAATGGAAAGCGCACCTACTACAAAGGGCGGCAAGTGGTATGCTGGGACCATAAATATATACTGGAAAATCCTCTTTATAAAGGGATAGCTCATTATAAGGAAAATAATGTAAAAAATAAGGATTTAGCTTTATTTTAATAGTTTTAAGCTAAATATCTGTATAGAAAATATATGTATTTTTTATACGGTAGGCAATATAAATAAAATAATTCAATATTTTTTATTTAAAAGGTGGGTAAAAATGTGTAAGTATAAAGACGAAATCATTGCAGGTGATAGTCTGGAAATACTAAAAGGAATGAGTAGCGATTCAGTAGATTTAGTAATTACTTCACCTCCATATTTTCAGCAAAGAGACTATGGCAATGGGAACGCGGGTATCGGAAACGAAAATAGTGAAAAAGAGTATTTAGACAATTTACTTGATATATTTTTCGAAAGTGTTCGGGTTACTAAACCAGCGGGAACAATAGTATATAACGTTGGAGACAAATACTTTAAGGGAGGCCTTTTACTAATTCCTTATAAATTTGCTGTTAGAGCAATAGAAAGCAAAAAAGTTTTTCTCATCAATGATATAACTTGGTCAAAACTTAATCCTACACCCAGACAAGATAGGCGAAAATTAATTCAATCAACGGAACCATTTTTTGTTTTTGCCAAAACAAAGGAATATCATTTTGATTTAGAAAACTATTTAAAACACCTTGATGAATTAAATAAAAGACAGGGAAAGCCATCTCAAAAGTTAGGTAAAAAATATTTTGAACTTATTGAAAATTCCAAACTAAATAAAACGGAAAAAGAAAATGCAAGAAAAAAACTGAAAGAAGCAATACGTTTGGTTTATAGTGGGGAAATAAGTAGCTTCAGAATGAAAATTAGAGATGTTCATAAACTTGCTTATGGAGGACAAGCTGGAGGGCGAAATGATCAAATAATAAATAACGGATTTACAATAATTAATATAAATGGCAAAAAATTAAAAAAAGATCTAATAGAAAGCCCGGTCGAAATAACGAAAGATAATAAACATCCAGCGGTTTATCCGCTATATATTATTCAAGAACTTATTAAGCTTCTTACAAAAAAAGGCGATATTGTATTAGATCCATTTAATGGTAGTGGAACAACTTGTATAGCAGCGAAGAGTTTAAAAAGACACTATATTGGCATTGATATAAACCCCGAATACGTAAGATTAGCAAAAGAAAGAGTAAAAAATATTAAATACGAAACGGAATTATTTATATGATAGAAGACGTTTTAGAGGAAGTATATAAAGAAGCTCAAATAATATTTAAAGAAAATAGATTAGATGATATTGACGCAACACTCAAAAAAGATATTGACTTATTAATAGATAAAATTGGAAGTAACAAGTCAATAGTTTCGGCACTGGCAACAAGTCTTTTAAAAAAAATTATAGACCCAAAACAAGATATTCGCCTACATAGAACAGATTTCGAAAATGGTTATTCTGCCAGAACTTTAGATACAAAAATTACAAGCCCTTTTTTCAAGAAATATTTTCCTAAATATGCAAATAAAGAAAGCTCTTTTCTCACGCTCGCAACAAGAGAAAGAATCAAATGGACAATAGACGAGGGTAATAATCTAAAAATCCGGAATAAAAATCTCAAAAAATGTTTTTTAGATGTATTTGATCAAGTAGAGGCTCATAACAAAAATCCCAGAAATTATTTGTGCTATCTTTTTGTTAAGCTTATTGAATTAACCAATAAAGAAGATTTAATTTTTCAAATTGCAAAAAAAACAAACATCGAAATTGGCACTCTAAATATTAATACAATATTGGCTATGTTAAAAGATCATTTTTCCATCAAATTAAGCTCGCGGTTGCCAGTTATTGCAATTTATTCAATTTATGAAATTTTAATCCCGCTTTTAAAACGGTATGACAAGAAAATATTATTGCCCTTGCAGGTTCATACATCATCTGATAAACACGGGTTTGGTGATATTGAAATTTATGACGAAAAATATTTGCCTTTCGAAATAGTTGAAATAAAACATAATATCCCCATAGATAAGTATATGGTTTTTGATATTGCTAAAAAAATAAATGGCACAAATATTAACCGATACTATATTCTCACAACCTATGCCCGGGGATTTGAAAATCAAGAAATAGAACAGCTCGTAAATAAATTTATAGCGTACGTTAATACCAAAAGAAATATTGACATTATAGCTAACGGAATAATTACAACTTTAAAATATTATTTACGTTTTATTGATAACTACAATTTGTTTTTAAATATTTATATAAAAAACCTAATAAACGATGCAAGACGCTCAACTGAAATTAAATCATTTCATATTGAAAAATGGATTGAAATAAAAAATAAATATGGTTTAAAAAAATAAAGCATTGGCCATTAAAACATCCTACGGGTAGCGTGGATTAAAATTAAAAAATATCAATTTGAAAGCAATATATTAAATCAAACACTTTATAATATCTAAAAACGCAATAAAAAGAGTAATTTTATGCAAATAATAGCTTTAATCAATCAAAAAGGCGGAGTTGGCAAGACTACTTGCGCAATTAACATAGCGCAGAGTACGGGGTCAGGCTTCACAAGTTCACAAAAAACAATAAAATGATTTTGTCATTAATTCGAGTACGGAATTCTAAATATGTGAAATTGTGAAGACCCTATTTAAACCCATTTAAAATTTCAAAAAGCATTAAAGCTATCAAGGAAAGTAATTCTCATGAAATATATCAAGCCAGGAAGAAATTAGAAAAAGAAGGATTTAGTTGGTCGGAGAAGTTAAGAGTTAAAGGAGAAACTTCGAAATTGCTCGAGGGCGTCCTGGAAGAAAAGAGGAGAGAGATAATAAAAGAGTGGATTGATTCCGGAAGGATTGAAAATATAAATAGTAAGTAAAAGATACTGCTGAGAATCAGAAAAACTTTATTAAAAATAAAGGGAGAGTTTTAGTATGAAAATAAAATGTCCACTTTTACTGTTATTCTGCCCATTGGTGGCGAATAAATTATGAATATTTTACCATTTCTACATTTTTTTGCATTTTTAGTTTATTGCTATCTCATAGCTTTTGTGCTATGGAAAGATCCAAAATTCTCACTTAACAGAGTCTGTGCCGCTCTTCTTGCTTGTTTTGCTGTATGGAGTTTTAGATTTATTTTTATTTATAACCCTAATACTGCAAAAGATACTGCTATATTATTCGATAATATCAGCTCAATAGGCTGGGCTAGTTTCGCTAGTTTTTTTCTATGGTTCTCTCTTATTTTTACAGAAAAAAAAAAAATATTAAAATCAAAGCTTTTTTACTTATTTATCTTTATTCTGCCTTTATTATTTATCTATAAACAGTGGACAGGCTTTTTAACAGCAGATTATATTAAACAACCCTGGGGGTGGGCAGATGTTTGGTCAGATTCAATTTGGGTCTATCTTTTTTATCTCTATTATCTTTCATTTATACCAATAGGACTTTATCTAATTTTAAATTTTAGGAGAAAGACAGAAGAATCACTTAAGAAAAAACAGGCGAGGATAATCTTTACTACCGGAGTTATTGCACTTATTCTTGGTTCTTTGACAAATGTAGTACTTCTAGAATTAAATATTTATACCATACCTCCTTTAGCAAATGTTACTACGCTCATCTGGGCGTTTGGAATAGTTTATGCCATAGTTAAATATAAACTTATGGTTATCACCCCAGTTGCAGTAGCTGATAACATTATTTCTACTATGGCTGATTCCTTAATTTTGTTGGATAGACAGGGGAATATAGTCAGTGTAAATAAAGCTACACTGGATTTATCAGGATACGGAAAGGATGAGCTGGAAGGAAAATCAATTGAGATATTTTTTGCAGAAAAGAATTTCAAAAACATCTTGTTAGATAAAGCTATTAAGAAAGAAGCTATCAGAAATTACGAGCTTAATTTTAAAACAAAAACAGGAGATGTTATCCCAGTACTTTTTTCAAGTTCTACGATGATGGACGAGGCAGGAGGTATGGCTGGCATTGTTTGTATCCTCAGGAACATCACAGAGCGTAAACGGATGGAGGAGGTGCTAACTCAGGAGTACAATCTGCTACAGACGCTTATGGATAATATCCCTGATTCCATCTACTTTAAGGATAAAAAAAACCGATTCGTCAGAGTAAATAAAGCAAAAGCTAAGCATTCAAACATTACCCCTGAGGAGATGATTGGGAAAACTGATTTTGACTTTATTCTCGAAGAAAAGCGAGCTAAAGAAGCCTTTGCTGATGATACTCGGATAGTGGAGTCTGGTAAACCTCTCATAGATAAAGTAGAAAAAATCACTCGTTTAGACGGAAGAAGCTTTTGGGCCTCTACCACCAAGATACCCTGGTATGAGGAGGGGAAAATAATAGGCACGATGGGTATTACTCGGAATGTCAACGAACGCAAACAGGCTGAAGAAGCCATAAGGAAAAGTCATCAAGAATTTGTTAGTCTCTTTAAAAGCAGCCCTGAGGCTTTAGTCTATTTGGATAAAAAAGGCAATATCTTAGATTTAAATCCCCGCTTTACCGAACTGTTCGGCTATACTTTAGAAGAGGTAAAAGGTAGAAACATTAATGAAGGATTCATTCATCCCCCTGGCAATATAGAAGAAGGAGAGAAATTAGATGAAATAGTTTTATCTGAAGGATATTTTAATTACGAGTCCATCAGAAAGAAGAAAGACGGTACTTTATTCCCGGTCTCCATTTCTGGTTCTAATATAGTAATTGACGGTAAGGTAAAAGGGTTAATAGGAACTTATATCGATATCAGTGAACGTAAGAAGATGGAACAAGAATTACAGAGATTAGCTTATTATGATATCCTTACCAACTGTTGCAGTAGAGGATATGGCCTTGCTCTATTAGAACAGCAGATTAAGACTGCTAAACGGAAGAAGACTCCCATCCTTTTACTCTACCTTGATGTAGATGACTTTAAATATATTAATGATACCTTCGGCCATCAAGAAGGGGATAAGGTCTTAAAAGAAGCAGTTAAACTCTTTAAATCTACCTTAAGAGAAGTGGATATTATCTGCCGCCTCGGAGGAGATGAATTCCTGCTCATCTTCCCGGAAAGCTCCTTAAATGATGTTCCCCTGATTAGAGAAAGGTTAAATAAAAATTTAAAGAAATTAAATCAGAAACTGGCAAAATCCTATAAGATAGATTTCAGTATCGGTCTTTCTTATTATAATCCATCCAATCCTCTATCCATAGATGAATTAATCCGTATAGCCGATAAAAATATGTATAAAGACAAAAAGAGTAAAAAGAAAGGAAGATAATAAATTTAGTCGTTAATGAACAGTAATTCGTATCGAGCATCGCATGAAGAAAATCAGAATCCAGAAATAGGGACATGATGTATCCTGCTCAAAACAGAATATATTAAAATAAAGCTACAAGAAGAGGAAAATAAAAAGAGGCGGGAAGAGATTAAAAAGATAGAACAAATTTATAGTTCACTTGATCCTTCACAACAGGAAGAGATAAGAAAAGAAACAGAAAACAGGCTATCTGATTTCTGGAAAGAAAATTTTAATAAGGCAAGGGTTAAAGGAACAACTTCAAAATTGCTCGAAGTTGTCCTGGAAGAAAAGAGGAGAGAGATAATAAAAGAGTGGATTAAAGAGGGCAAAATAGGTTTAAAAGAGGCCGAAAAAGGGTAAAAATACAAGAATTGTAATTTTATATTACAAGTATAATATATAGCGCCTTAAAAAGTGAATATGGGAGACATAATAAAGTTCAAATTATATATGGTTTGTTTAAATATAAAAAAGTAAAATACTTAGTGAAGAATTGTACCCATCAAGGTTCAAGATTATTTGATGTTCCAGAGGAGGAAAGAACCGATAGTGCTCTTTCCCGGGGCACCTAAAAAGGGATATTTAGTTTTTTATACAGCATTTTGGACTATTTTTTTCTACTTCCTCGTAATTTATTTTAATTTTTTTGCTTTTTACGTTACCACCCGTAATGATTGCACCAGTCAGCTCTTGGTATTTTGCCATATTTTACTCCTTTTTTGATTGCTATATTTTTTTGCTAATTAAAGAATTTTTAGCCGAGTAGTTACGGAAGGAGGGATACAAAATATCTCGATAAAAATTAAAAATTTTTTAAGTCATCTATCGTGGGAAATCTATTAGTTAGTTTAGAGATGATGTAGGCGGATACCATATTTGAAAAATTCAACATATCTTTAACTGGAAATTTTTTTATCAAACAGTAAATTATTGCAGCATTAAACGCATCACCAGCACCCGTGGCATCTAAACAATTGACACTATGTGCTGGAGCGCTATATAACTTATTATTTAAAATTGCAATTGAGCCTAGAGAGCCTTTTTTAATTACAATATTATTAGCACCAAAATCTTTAAATTTTTCCAGGATCTTTGTATCATTGTTTAATTTCGTTATAGCCTTTGCTTCATCATAATTTGGAAGAAAAAAATCAATATATTTTAAAAGGAATTTAATTTCTAATGAATTAGTACTTTGCCAATTGCTGGTATCCCAACCGGGATCTAAAAATATAGTACACTTTTTTTCTTTTAATAATTTAAAAAACTCTATCAAATCACTGATTAGAAGATTTGGTAATTGAAATAAATTACAGAGTATGAAATATGAATATTCATCAACTATATCAATACAGTTTTGAATAAAGCTTTTATTCATCAAGCTCAATTGTCCAGGGGTAGTTAGAAACAATCTTTCTCCATCCTCCCTTAGAATGGTAATTGAAAGGGACGTATTGGTTTTATTTTCAGTTTTAATTAGTGCAGTAGAGATACTAAAATCTTTTAATGATTTAAGAATTTCCTTTCCATAATCATCATCTCCTATATTACCAATTAATATGGGTTCAATACCAAGCTTTTTTAAAGTAAAAGAAAAATTAGCTAAATTCCCCCCAGATCGTTTAATTATATTGTTAACAAATATTTCGGTTCCCCAAGCAGGTAATTCTTTTACAGATTCAACTATTGTGTCTATCGTGAAATTCCCAAAAGCGTAGATTTTCATGCTCGCTCCTTCTAATAAAAGAAAATATTAAAAAATTCTTATTCAAAAAAATAAGAAATTTTTCTAATCATAAACTAGCAGTAATGATTAAATATTTTAAGAAAAACTATTGTTAGTGTAAACTTTAGTGGGGTAGTTAAAAGAAAAACTATTCAGCCTATTGACAATACTGGTATATACAGGTATAATATATTATGTCAAAAAATTTAAAACTTGTCAACATGACGAAAAAAAATAATTATTTAATCTGGGAAGAGATAGAAGGTCAAAAATCAATTGCAAATACAATCGGTGAAAAATTTTTATCTATTGAAAAAGAACTGAGTAAGTTTTTCAAAGATTATGAAAGATTGTTTTTTCTTGGCTGTGGCTCATCTTACCATGTTGGCATAATTGGAAACTTTTTGCATGATTTTCTAACCGACAAAAAATCATATTATGTACACTCTTCAGATTTTATGTTTTTTGAAAGAGCCTATATTAATAAAAAATCAAAAAATAATGATATTTATTTACTGTTATCTAGAACAGGACATACAACCGAAACTGTCATCGCATCAAAAATTTTAAAACAAAAAGGATTAAATTCTATTTCAATATCCAGCATGTCTGATGGTGGCTTAATAAAAAATTCAAAATACCCAATAATTTTAAAAAATTTAAAGGAAGAAGCTGTTACGGCTACCAAATCTGTAGTTGGTTTTACGATATTTGTTTTATATTTAACATTTCTATTAGCAAACAAATTACATTTATTAAAAAATTTTATCGGTAATAGCAATACTTTCTATAGTAGTTTTTATGATTACGCAAGTAGTATAGAGAAAATAATTTTAAAAAATAATTTTAATAAATATGTATTTTTAGGCAGTGGACCGAATTATGGGGTTGCTAGGGAAGCTGAATTAAAAGTAAAAGAAATGTCACTATCTAATACCGAAGCATTTCAAACATTAGAGTATAGACATGGTCATAAATCAGTTATAAACAGTGATACCTTAATTATTTTTTTAATTTCCAATGTATGTGCTGATTATGAATTAAAAGTGGCGAAAGAATTCAAAGAATTAGGTGCTAGAACTTTGCTAATAGGTGACAGAATAAGTAAATCTAGAAGTTTAGGAAATTATGATTATTTAATAGACATTGATTTAGGAGTTGAAGATACATTTAAAACAGTTTTTTATCAATTATTTGGGCAATTAATTGGATATTATCAGGCAATTAAAAAGGGTATAGACCCTACTAATCCAAAGAATTTGGACTATTGCGTAACTATTAATTTAGAATAATTAAAAAATGAATCGAAATTTCGAAATTTTAATCCCTGATGAGTTGGAGAAATACACAAAATAAGCCTGTTTATTTTAGAAAATCTAGGTTGCATATACCTGAATGAACTACCCCGCTGCAAGCTGACGGGGTATCTTCAATCAGTTCTGTTTCTATCTTATCGCAGCAAGCTGTGGGGGATTAGACCCTAACAGAGATTAAAAATCCTTAAATTTTAAAAAATTATGGCGTAAATGGTTATGAGAGAAAATTATTCAGAGTTGTTTAAAAAGGGAAAAACAATTGTGGATAATATTGTCTTAAAAGCCAAGGAGATGATAAATAAGAATTGGTCTTACGAACCAGCAAATAGAAGTTCCAAGAGAAAAGAATTCAAAAAATTTTTTTAAGATTGCAAAAATAGATGTGTTACATAAAAATTAAATTTTTTGAAAATAAAATTGAAAGGAGGTAAATTTATTCATATTTATTAAGCAGTATTTAAACAATATTAATTATGTTTTTTAAAAAAGGAGGATATAAAAATGAAAAAAACATCATTTTGGGTATTAGTGTTGGTGTTAAGTATATCAATGGTTGCGGCTTTTTCTTTATTTGACCATCGCACAGGAGAGGTAGATGCAAAAGAGGGGATTACAGTTTATTTTTTAGTTATGGGAATGGCTGGAGATCCTTATCACGAAACGATAGTTAAAGGAGCAAGAAAAGCTGCAGATATGTATGACATTAATTTAAAGGTTTTTTATGGAGAAGCTGACATTAAAACACAAGTAGATCAATTAGAAACTGCAATTGTTGCAGCACCAGATGGTATTTGTTTTTACCTTTCCGATCCAGAAGCATTTGATGAACCAGTCCAAAGAGCAGTGGATGCAGGTATTCCAATAGTTGCAATAAGCCTAGATGATCCTGAAGGATCTGCTGGTAATTCAAGACTAGCTTATGTAGGTCCAGAATTGCTAGAAAGTGGGCGTGTGATTGCAAAAAGAATGCTACAATATTTTGAGAAGGGAGATCATGTTCTCGTAACCGCTGAACATGCTGGTATGGTTTATGCAACGCTTAGGTATCAAGGGATAGATGAAGTACTCTCTGCAGCAGGCATAACTACTGAATTGTTAGATTGTACACATGAAAGGAGCGAAATAATATCAAGGACATCAACTTATATGATTGGAAATCCAGAAACAAAAGGAATTATTGGAGTTGGTGCACTGGTAACAGCAGATGCGGGTGCGGTTATTAAAGACTTAGATTTAAAAGATAAAGTATTTGTAGGGGGATTTGATCTGAATGAAGATACCTTAAAATGGATAAAAGAAGGATATATAGAAGCGACTGTTGATGCGCAACCATTTCTAATGGGTTATCTGTCTGTTCAACAATTTTATTTTTATTATTGGGCAGGTTTCAGCTTTATGAGTATCGATACAGGTACCGGAATAATTGATAAGGAAAATGTCGATAAAGCATTGGAATTTCCAGAACCACTTGTACGCTAAGTTTTAGAATAATTATCTACCCTAGTTTTTACTAGGGTAGATAATTATTCTTATAAAGATTGGGGCAACTTATTGGATAAAAATAGTAACTTTAAGACAATACTAAGAAATATATCAAGTCATAAAGATACAAAAATACTTCTTATTTTACTTGGGATTCTAGTTTTTTCTTCTTTATTTATTAGAAATTTTAATACTTGGCGAAATTTAAGAGTAATATTAATCAATGTACCAATTGTAGGAATTGTTGGCATTGGAGTTACAATGTTAATGATTTCTGGAGAGTTTGATTTATCAGTAGGATCTATTGTAGCTTTTGGGCCCTTTGTAATGTTATCTTTAGTAAATACAGGTATACCAATTTATATTTCATTAATATTAAGTTTGTTAGCAGGTGTCTTTGTAGGTTTCTTGAATGGTTTTATAGTTACAAATTGGAATATACCATCACTTATTGTCACATTAGGTGCTGCAATGATATGGAGAGGGGCTACCCTTATCCTTTCCCAAGGCTCCCCTTCCACTATTCCTAAACATTTTCCATTAAGAAAAATATTAGCTGGGGAACTAGGTAAAGTTCCAGTACAATTTATTTGGTTCTTATTATTAGCAATTATTTTGTGGATAATTTTAGAATATTCCTATTATGGTAATTGGGTTTTTGCGACTGGGGGAAATAGAATGGCTGCAGAAGCACGGGGGATAAACACTTCAAAAATAAAGATTTTTAACTTTATGATAGTAGGGCTTCTTTCATCTTTTGCTGGCTTAGTTCAACTTTCTCAATTAGGATCTATTTTCCCTCTTCAGGGAAGTGGCATGGAGCTTTCGGCAATTGCCTCAGTAGTAATAGGCGGAACTTTAATATCTGGAGGGGCTGGAAGTATTATCGGCACATTCGTTGGTGTGCTAATTATTAGCATTACTAATAATGTACTTATTCTGGCAGGTGCTCCAGGGTACTGGTATCAACTATTTGTTGGACTTATAATCATTGTTGTTGTGATTGTATATAGCCTTAGGAGGGAGTGAAAAATAAATGCATGAAGAAAAAGCATTACTTAAAATTGAAAATATTAGCAAAAATTTTAATAAATTTAAAGCTCTTGAGAATGTCAGCTTTGAGTTGGATTCAAATGAAATTATGGGATTAGTTGGCGATAATGGTGCAGGGAAATCAACTTTGATTAAAATCATTTCTGGTTTGTTAAAACCAAGTAGTGGAAACATTTATATAAATGGAGAAAAAGTTATTTTAAAATCTTCACGTCATTCAATCAATTTAGGCATAGAAACAATACATCAAGAAAGTTCGCTAGTTGATACTATGAATATGTACCGAAATATATTTATGGGTAGAGAAATTACAAATGCATTTGGTTTCATGAAAAAATATAAAATGATAGAAGAAGCTAACAAAATACTAAATGAAAAAATTAGTATAGGCATTCAATCATCAGAACAATTAGTGGGTAATCTTTCGGGAGGTCAGAAACAAGCAGTTGCAGTTGCAACAGCAATGTATTTTAAACAGAAATTATTACTTTTGGATGAACCAACTAATGCTCTTAGTGTCAAGGAAGCACAGCAAGTATTAAAATTTATAAGTGAACTAAAAAAAGAAAATATTGGAGTAATTTTTGTTACTCATAATATAAACCATGTCTATTCACTCGCTGATAAATTTGTTATACTTAATAGAGGGCAAAAAGTTGGAGATTTTAAAAAAGAAAATGTTACCATGGAACAGTTAATAGAACTAATTATATATGGAAAAGAAAAAAGAATAAAGAAACTCCAGTAAACTAAAATATATTTTAGAATAATAATTTAACTTAGGGGGGTTATAAAATGAATTTAAAAATATTTGGATTAAATCTAGGAATTATTACAAATCTTTACCACGCTGAAAATACATTACAACGGAATTTTGACAAAGGTAGAGTATATGTTTGTAGTCCTACTTGGGTAATTTTAGGAGGAGAGAAAAAAATATTGGTTGATACTGGGTATCCTAGTGTTGAATGGTTTAATAATCATATACCTAAAAACATGAGTGGCTCATTCTGGCAGAGAGCAGAGCGCAAGCCTGATCAAGAGCTTATTCCTGCACTTGGGAAAATAGATTTAAAACCAGAAGATATAGATATTGTTATAAATACTCATTTACACTTTGATCATTGTGGGCAAAATGATAAATTTAAAAATTCTAAATTTATAGTACAAAGAAAAGAATATATAAATGCTTTTAGACCATTTACAGGATTTGAGTGGGCATATGCAAGCCCTTTAGCTTTTCCTGGAGAAATGCCTCCTTTTTGGGGAACTAATTTTAGTTTTATTGAAGGTGATGCAAAAATAATTGATGGTGTAAAATGTATTACAATTCCTGGTCATACACCGGGAGAACAGGGCGTACTAGTTGATACGGCTAAAGGTAAATATTTCTTAGCTGGCGATCTTTTCCCAACAACAGAGAATTGGGAGAAAAAAATCCCCACTGGCTACATTTCAGATCTAAACGAGTGGTATAGAAGTTACGATAAAGTTTTAACTTTAAATGCAAAAGTTATAGCTCATCATTGTGCAACAAATTTTGAAGGTGTTGATGTGCGAGAATTGGGTTAATATATAAAAAGATTTTTGTTATAATCCAACCAAATTAATTAAAGGACTAATAGTTAATAATGTTAAATAAAAATATTTTAACTCCTTTATATTTGCAAGTTAAGAATGAAATAATGAAGGAGATCAAAGAAAAGAAATTAGGAGATAATACAAGACTTCACTCTGAAAGAGAATATGTAGATAAGTTTAATATTAGCCGTTTAACAATAAGGAAAGCTATTGAAGAATTGCAAAGAGAAGGGTATATAATTAGAATACCGGGTAAAGGGACATTTTATACAGATATTGGTAATAAATCAGAATTTACTCATGTTATTAGTTTTACTAAAGATGCTAAAAATAGGAATTTAAAAAGCAGTAGTAAATTATTATTTTTTGATTTAATTAATTCTCCCGATTCAATAAAGAAAAAACTTAAAATAGCAAAGAATGATAAATTATTTAGAATAAAGAGAATTAGATATGCAGACAATATACCAATAGCTATACAAGATAGCTATATTATCTATAATAACTGCCCTAACTTAAATGATTATGATTTAGAAAAGAATTCACTTTATGAGATATTAGAAAATAAGTTTAAACTAGAATTGGCTTATGCAAAAAACATTCTATCAACGAGAATTTCAAAGATAGATGAAATAAAATCATTTGGTATTAAAAAAAATATTGCTGTTTTCATTTTAAAACAAACAACTTATCTAAAAAGAGGTACACCAATAGAGTATGTAGAATCAATATTTAGAGGGGATAAGTATTATTTTAAAAATATTGCCATAAAACAATAGGTATAACAAAATGGTTTATAAGTTAGGGGCTTCACTAGCATGTGCGAATCAACTTAATTTAGATTCTGAGATTAAGTTATTAATGAAGTGTGGAATTGATTTTTTACATATAGATATTATGGATGGTGTGTATGTTAATAATTATTGCTTTGGAACTAATATATTAGATTATTTAGAACAATATAAAAATATTGAAATAGAAGTTCACATGATGGTAATAGAGCCATTCAAAAAAATTGATTTCATTAAAGATAAGCATTTTCATAAACTTTCCTTTCACATAGAAGCTTGCAATAACCCCATTCAAACTCTAACTAAAATAAAAAACCTAAATAAGCAATGTGGGATAGCAATAAATGCTACAACTAATGAGAGTGTCATAAGTTATTTATATGATTATATTGATTACATTTTGGTTATGGCTGTTGAGGCAGGGTATACTGGCCAAGATTTCATTGAATCAACAGTTGAAAAGGTAAGAAATATTAGAAAAGACCTCCAAAAAAGAAAAATGGACAAAGATATTTATGTTGATGGTCATATAGACTGCAGAACTGTTTCACTGCTTAGTAAAGCTGGGGCAAATGCTTTTGTAGGAGGATCTTCGGGTTTATTTAGGAAAGATAGTACAATTTTAGAGAATTATGGTAAATTAAAAAAAGCCATAAAGACAAAAAACTCTCTTTAAACATATCTTGATTATATAAAAACCTTAAATAAAATCATTTTAAGTCACTGTATGTTGGTGTCAAGAACTTGTTGGGGCTTTTCTTACTTCAGAAAATTATTCGATTTTAATTAGCGAAAGGAATGGTTGGAGTGAACCCCTCAGGCTATGCACTTATGGTCTTAGCCATAATGCATTCCTGAGAGTCATTTTCAGCCATTAATCTCTCGTATTCCTCTGGAGGCCGATAGCCTAGACGAATGTAATCTCTTCTTATTATATACATCTTCTATAGATTGAAAGAGGGATAAAAGATGTAAAATAAATCAACAGTGTTAAAGTTAATATTTGAATGTTTTAAAAAATAAGATTAAATTTATTTACATTTTATACCAATTTATCTTTTTTTAATGTTATAATTATAAGTACAAAAGGGAGTGTGATTAGATAAAATTACACTCCCTTTTAATATGACTATACCGAAAGATTTAGTATGTGTTTTTCTTTCGGTTTTTTTATTTTATTAGACTTTGAATTATTTTTAAAAAGTTATAAAGATACCGCATAAGATTAATAAATTAAAATCAGTTGAAAAACTGCGCAGGTATGGCAAAGATTTATAGTCTACCCCTTACTTTCAGCCAGGCCAAAGAAGGGGTTGAGCTGTATTGGAAGTATAATAAACGAATATTTAAAAAATGAATATAGTCTAATACCGGTTAATGGCGAAAAGAAACCTTATATATATTGGAAATCTTTTCAATATAAAAAAGCAAAGATAGAAGATGTTTTTTATTGGTATAATAAATTTTGTGATGTAAATATTGGAATAGTTACCGGAGAAATAAGTAAACTAGCGGTTATCGATGTTGATGATCTTAATCTTTTGCCGGAGTTAGAAGAATTATTACCGGAGATAAAAGAAACAACCAGAGTTAAAACAAAAAGAGGTTATCATTACTATTTCTCTCTCAA
>Ga0209979_1002790_pt1 | contig 16215 bp, 16 predicted proteins | sample AnhtaG_FD_183114 | JGI IMG/M metagenome (GOLD analysis project Ga0209979, IMG submission 183114) | Deep subsurface microbial communities from Anholt, Denmark to uncover new lineages of life (NeLLi) - Anholt_01485 metaG (SPAdes) (version 2) | ecosystem: Environmental > Aquatic > Marine > Oceanic...
GTGTTCAGCAGGACGAAGCAGAGCTCACCACGCGCAGTCACCAGGTTCCGCCGATCCTCACGGGACTTCGACTTCTCGCAAAAGAGACACCCATCACCCTTTGCGGAGCGAACGTACCCGATTCGCCATGGCGCCCATAGTTGATCCACACACGGTTCTCCCGCTGCAAAGTGTGGTTTTGTCGGATTATATAGCCGCCTAGAGCCGGTGTCAAGGCTCCGTCGGCGACGCAGGTCGCCGCTTCTTCACAGTGTTAGGCAAATGTGTTACAATCCGTCGCGGGGTCCGCTGTGACCATATGCCGCGAGTGACGGCGCAGCACGCGATGGGAGCCGCTCTGCTACAGGACCGCGCAGCGCGTGGCGACCGCACAATTGCCGTCGTTAACGGCTGTGTGGCCACCCGGGATGGGCTGGTTGAGCGCTGCAACGTACTCATACGCGGCGAGCGCATCGCCGCTGTCGGGCGACCGAGCCAGGTACAGGCGCCGGCCGGCGCCGAGACGCTGGATGCGACGGGTCAGCTCGTTCTCCCAGGCTTCATCGACCTGCACGTTCCGGTCTTGATGAGGTCAGGTCACAAGGATGTCGCAGCGCGCGAGCTGGCCGGCGAGTTAGCCAGAGCCGGAACCACCCGGTTTGTGTCCGCGATTGCGCTGTCGTCGCCTGCTCCGTTGAAGATACTGCTTCGGGCGGCGAAGAGGCGTGAGCGGGACGTACCGGGAGCCCAACCATTGGGCCTGCGTGTCGAGGCGTTGCTCGACGGCCGGGCAGATCGGCGCATGAGCGTTGCCGGGGCAAAGCAGGCTCTGCGCCAAGCGAGGGACGTCTGCCCGGGCGGGAGGATTCTCCTCACCGTGCCCGCCGGAGCCCCAGGCGCTGCTGAGCTGATACGGTGGGCTGCCGGTGAGGGCATGGTGGTGGGGATGACGGCGGCCAATGCCGATTACCAGCAGGGCAGGCAGGCGATTGAGGCGGGCACGCGGTACGTTGCCGGCGCCATCGAGGCGCTCGATTGCTTGCACCATCGCGAGCCAGGCGCCATCGCTGCGGCCTTGCTCGATGACCGTGTCGCGGCGGAACTGCAGCTCTCGGACGCTGCGGGGGGCCTTGCGGCAGCAGGTTTCGTGGTCCAGGCCAAGGGCGCCGAGCGCTGCGTTCTGGTGAGGTCGGCCGGTGCGCGCGACGGGGATGGGATGCTGAGGGCAGTGGCCCGGGCCGCAGAGCTTCCGGGCGTCGGAGTGCTCGAGGCGAGCCGCATGGCCAGCGGGCAGCCGGCGGCTCTCTGTGGGATCGGCAAGTCCGTGGGGTCCATCGCCGAGGACATGACTGCTGATCTTGTAGTGGCGACGCGGGAATTCGAGGTAGTGGCGACCGTGGTGGGAGGTGCGGTGGCGTACCAGAGGGATGCTGCATAGATGGCCGCGGGCAGGCTCATTGTCGGCGTTGACGGCGGCGGAACGAGGACTCGCTGCCTGGCCATTGATAAGGCCGGGCACTGCCTCGCCACCGCCGAGAGCGGGCCGCTTATGGGCCTGTATGCGGGGGAGGACGTAGCCGAGGATGCGCTGGCCGAGGCTCTGATGCGCTGTATCGGTGACCTTCCGGATAAGGCGAGCAGCGTGGAGTGCGTCGGCATCAGCGTGCCCATCTGCGATCGCGAGCGCCTGGCTGGAGTTGTCCGCAGGTACGCGCCGGCGGCGAGCGTGCATTGGGTCGAAAGCGAAGCGCTGGCGTGTCTGACGGCGGCTACCGAGGTACGATGCGGCCTGGTGATCCTCTCGGGAACGGGTTCGTTCGCCGATGCCGTTGACGGGGACACGGTCGTGGGACACGCGGGCGGGTTCGGACCGCTGCTCGGAGACGACGGCAGCGGATATGCCATTGGCATCGCCGCTCTGCGGGCGGCCGTGCGCGCATGCCAGCGCCGGAGTGGCCCCACGGGGCTGGCTGATGCGGCTCGTCGCCATTTCGATGTGGCGGACCTGTGGGGGCTCGTTGACCGAGTGTACGGCAGCGGGCTGCCACGAGAGCAGATCGGGGCATTCGCGCCGGCGGTGATACGGCTCGCCGATGATGGCGACGTGGCCGCGGAGAACATCGCGCGGCGCGCTGCCGATGACCTGGCAGATATGGCGCGAGCAGCCCTGCAGCAGGCCGGCTGGGATGAAGGAGCTTTCCCAGCGGTGCTCTGCGGTGGCGTTCTGGACGGAAGTTCGACGCTGCGCCGTATGGTGCGGCATCGGTTGGCCGAGGTTGCGCCGGGTGCGCAGCCGACTGCCTCGCGCTTCGCGCCGGTGGTGGGTGTGGCGCTCCGGGCGATGGGCCCGCAGCAAGCAGGCCTATCTGCCACTACGGCCAATCTCGATGCCACACTGCCGGCGTCATATAAAACCGGCAAAGAATGACAGGCCGCCGATTCACGAAGGAGGCACTCGCGAGGGCAATGGCCACAGCGTACTTTCAATGTATCCTGACAGTTGCTGAGTCCAAGCGCCTCATCGCCAAAGGCGTCGTAGCGCTGCCGTGCGTGCAGCACGCGCTCAAAGAGGGCATGGTAGCGGTCTGCACCGGCTCCACGAACAGTTACATCGTCGAAGAGCTCCTGGGCCGTGCCATCGACAAGACGCAGTATCTCTCCGGCCGCACACAGCCTGAGGGCGCGGGCCGCGCCGAGAAGCTGGGATCCCGCGGCATGCCCGATCTCGTCCTTCGCCATGGCGAGCAGGTCGAAGGGCTCCAGGCGACTGATTCCGTGCGCGAGATGAAGGCCGGGGATGTCATCATCAAGGGCGCCAATGCCCTGGATTATCGGGCCAGGCTGGCCGGAGTGCTCATCGGGCATCCCGAGGGCGGCACGGTCGGCGCCACGCTCGGACCGGCCTACGGTCGCAAGTGCCACTACATCATCCCCGTAGGCCTTGAGAAGCAGGTCGCCGTCGATTTGGCGGAGGCGAGCGACGCCATAAGCAGCGCCGTGGCGGGCAGTCCGGGGGCCGGTGTGCCCTCGCTGTGGCCGGTGAGTGGCGAGATCATCACCGAGATCGAGGCGCTTGAGATGTTGGCCGATGTCGAGGTGATGCAGATTGGAGCGGGCGGCATCGACGGAGCCGAGGGCTCGGCGCGGCTGTTGGTATGGGGCGACGCCGAGCCAGTGAGCCAGGCGGAGGAAGTGATCCGGGGGATACAGGGCGAGCCGCCCTTCGTTGAGGCGCCGCGCCCGGAATAGGGATCACGGCGCACGGAGTGTGCGGAAGGAATTCGGGCGCAGAGATGGCCGCGCAGCCACAGGAATGTGTCTACTACCATACGCGGGAGGACAAAGTGATCTGCGACCTTTGTCCGCACCGCTGCGTGCTGAACGATGGCGAGCGGGGCAAGTGTGGGGTGCGCGAGGCCCGGGACGGAAAGCTCATCGCGCTCACCTACGCCGAAGTGACTTCCGTACAGATCGATCCCATCGAGAAGAAGCCGCTGTATCATTTCCACCCCGGGTCGCTCATCCTATCTCTGGGTACATGGGGCTGCAACTTCGGTTGTGTGTTCTGCCAGAACTGGCAGATTTCGCAGGGGCAACCGCCGACCAAGCATCTGGCACCGGCCGACGCTGTAGCCATCGCCCGGCAGCAGGCGGGCAACATCGGGATCGCCTACACGTATAACGAGCCGCTCATTTGGTACGAGTACGTTCGGGACACTGCCGGGCTCGCCCACGAAGCCGGCTTGAAGAACGTCCTGGTCACCAACGGCTACATCAACGAGGAGCCGGTGCGAGACATCCTGCCGCTCATTGATGCGTGGAACATCGACATTAAGTCCATGGCGGACGACTTCTACAAGCGCCTGTGCGGCGCCCGTGCCCGGTGGTCGAGGCGGACGGCTGAAATGGCAGCGGAGGCCGCGCATGTGGAGATCACCAATCTGATTATCCCGGGGGAGAACGACAGCGACGAAGACATCCAAAGCCTGGTGGACTGGGCGGCAGAGAGCCTGGGAGAGGACACGCCGCTGCATTTCTCTCGATATCATCCCGCGCATCAGATGACGGCGCCGCCGACGCCGGAGCGGACGCTGCGCCGGGCTCTGGAGATCGGCCGACGGCGGCTCAATTACGTGTACGTCGGCAATATGTGGCTCGACGACGGCCAGGACACGCATTGCCCCGGCTGCGGCGAGGTGGTGATCCGTCGGGCGGGCTTCGACGCGTCGTGTACGGGCCTTCGCGACGGGAGATGTGGGCGCTGTGGCGCCCAGGTGAACGTAATCACCAACTGAGCCGCTGTCGCTGTTTCTGTTGAGACGCGGGGCATAGCTGTATGCTGAGACGGAAGCTGCTCTGAACAGGTAGATGTCATGCTAGGGTTGGGTCGCCCGAGACACGTTATGAGGAGAATCTCGCACGTAGCCCGGGTGGCGCTCAAGTACGGCTTCGGCCACGTAATGGAGCAACTGGGCCTGCGGCGGTCCATCGCCGAGCAGGCAGGTATTCAGGTGGATTCTGAGAGTGCCGCGCTGGCGCCGGCGATGCGATTGCGCATGGCCCTCGAGGAGCTCGGGGGCACGTACGTGAAGCTGGGTCAGGCACTGTCGATGCGCAGCGATCTGGTGCCGCCAGAGGTCGTAGCGGAGCTGCAGAAGCTCCAGGACGAGGTGCCTCCGTTTGACTACGGGGAAGTCAGGCGCATTATCGAGGACGAGTTCGGAGCAGCCCCGGAGGAGCTGTTCGAGCGCCTGGAGGAGACGCCGGCGGCGGCAGCGTCATTGGGCCAAGTGCATTACGGTGAGCTGAGAACGGGCGAGCCGGTCGCGGTGAAGGTTCAGCGCCCCGGGATTCGCGAGACGATCGAGACGGACTTGCAGGTGCTGCGCTACTTGGCGCAGATGGCCGAGGGGCGTGCTCAGTGGGCAGCGCGGATCCAATTGGTACAGCTCGTGGACGAGTTTGCGCGGGGCCTCAGGGAGGAACTGGCATATACCCGCGAGGGCCACAATGCCGACCGCTTGCGGGCCAACCTGGGCGATCAGCCGGACATGTACGTTCCCACGGTATACTGGAGCCTGACCACGAGCCGCGTGCTGACCCTCGAGCGCGTGGACGGCGTAAAGCTGACCGATACTGAGGCCGTAGATGCCATCGGCGTCGATCGCTCGGCCGTCGCTGAGAGGATCGCCCGTGCTGTGCTCCGGCAGATCCTTCTGGACGGGTTCTTTCACGGAGATCCACATGGCGGCAACGTGCTGCTGCTGCGGGACGGACGCGTTGCGTTCGTGGACTTCGGAGCTATGGGGTGGCTGGGGCGAGAGCTCCGCCAGCGGCTGATAAGCCTGCTGGATGCCATCTTTGATGAAAATGCCGCGGCCGTGTGCGATGAGCTCACTGCGATAGGCAGCGTTAGCCTCGACACGGACCTGCATGCGCTCGAGCGTGAGATGGACGTACTGCTGCGCCAGATTCAGCAACTCGAGCACGAGGAGTTAGCTATCGGCCGGAGCGTCCAGGTTCTCATGGAGCTCATTTTCCAGTATGGCATTCGGGTGCCGTCGGAGTTCGTGCGTGTGATGAAAACGCTCGTGCTGACCGAGGGCATTTGCCTGTCGGTAGATACTGACTTCGACTTCCGCGAGGTCGTGTCTCCGCTCGTGCGCCAGGTCGTTGGGCCCCGCAGCCTCAGCGACGTACTTCACGCCATCGTCCGGGCTGGTAGGGATCTGCAGCGCTACGCCCGGCAGATGCCTCGTCAGCTCAGCCAGATTCTCGCGAAAATCGAGGGCGATCGCCTGAAGCTGCGCGTGGAGCTCGACGGCATCCACGAGACCATGGGCCGGCTTGACATCATCGCCAACAGGATCTCCTACAGCCTCGTGGTGTCGGCGATACTCGTCGCCTCCGCGCTGATGTGCCAGGTTGAGGCCACGCAATTCTTCGGGTTGGGCGTAAGTACCCTCGGCCTCGTGGGCTTCCTGGTTGCCGGCATCATGGGGTTCTGGCTGGCATACTCCATATTCCGCTCCGGCAGGCTCTGAAGCGACTCGGGGCCTTCGGGACGCCGGGGGCCTCGACGTGAGAAAGGTGCTAGTTGATCTCACTGTGGTCCGACAAGCCAGCAGCGTCAACGGGGCAGGGCTTCACCTGCCCGGGCACGAAGATATGCAACGGATAGTGCTCGCCTCCGGCTCGCCGCGTCGGCGGGTGCTCTTGGAGCAAATCGGGGTCCGCTTCGAGGTGCTTCCGAGCGGCACTCCCGAGCTGACGGGAGCCAACGCCGGCCCAGAGGAGCACGTACAGCGGGCGGCAGTGTTGAAGGCATGGGGTGTGGCGCAGCACCTGGAGCCTGAGGCGATACTCATCGCCGCCGACACGGTTGTGTGCATCGACGGCGCTCTACTTGGCAAGCCGTCAGACGAGGCCCAGGCAGCCAAGATGCTGCGGCGGCTCAGTGGGCGCGCGCACACCGTCTATACCGGCCTTGCCGTGGGACGCGCTGGGGACGTGCCGAAGGCTTGCCCGCGCCTCGACCAATGGCGCCGATCCGGACTGGACACCGACCTCGCAGCTACGTGGGTGAAGTTCCGCCGACTTAGTCCTGCTGAGATCCGCTCGTACGTCGAGACCGGGGAGCCGCTGGATAAGGCGGGCGCATACGCAATACAGGGACGCGGGGCGCTGCTGGTGGAGGAGATCAGGGGCTGCTACTTCAATGTGGTCGGCCTGCCGCTGGTGAAGCTGGCGGGCATGCTGGCGCGCTTCGGCATACGGCCGCTGTAGCGGCTCCCCGGGCGAGTGCGGATCAGCCGGGCGGGCATCCGGCCGGAACGAGTAGACCGAAAATGGGCCGATTTAGTTTCATGCGAGCGCTTGCGCATGTGCGCCGGGACCTCGGCGTGGATCTGGGCACCGCCACGACGCTGGTGCACGTCCGAGGGCGCGGCATAATGGTGTGTGAGCCGTCCGTCGTCGCCATCGACGTGGATACGCGACGGGTCCTGGCTGTGGGCGAAGAGGCAAAACGCATGGTCGGCCGGACGCCGAGTCGGATACGCGCCATCCGGCCGCTCAAAGACGGGGTCATAGCCGACTTTGACGTCACGGAGGCTATGCTCTCGCATTTCATTCGCCGGGCGAATACCAGGCGCCTGCCGGGTTTCACTCGCGTCGTTGTGGGCATCCCGTCGGGCATTACGGAGGTCGAGCGCCGTGCCGTGGAGGGCGCGGCCCGGAGCGCGGGGGCATGGTGGGTGGAGATCATTGACGAGCCAATGGCTGCGGCGATCGGGGCGGGCATGCCCGTGGCGGAACCCGTGGGCAACATGATCGTGGATATCGGCGGCGGCACGACGGAGGTGGCTGTCATATCCCTCGGCGGGATCTGCGCCCACGCCTCCATTCGCATCGCCGGCGACGAAGTGGACGAAGCCATCGCCGCCTATGTCCGCCGCGAGTTCAACATGGCCGTCGGCTCCACCACGGCGGAGCAGGTCAAGATCAAAATCGGCTCGGCGTTCCCGCGTGAGGAAGAGCTGGAGATGGAGGTGCGGGGCCAAGACCTCATCACCGGTCTCCCACGAAGCATCAGGATAAACTCAGGAGAGATCCGCGAGGCCATTTCTGAGCCGCTGTCAGCGATCGTGGAGGTGGTGAAGCAGGCGCTGGAAAGTACGGCGCCGGAGTTGTCCGCTGACGTGATGAACCGGGGTATCGTACTGGCAGGCGGCGGAGCGCTGCTGAGAGGCATCGATCAGCTCATCAGCGCCGAAACCAATATTCCCGTCTACATCGCTCAAGATCCGATGACGTGCGTGGCGCTCGGGACGGCCCGGTACCTCGAGGAGCTCGACGGACTCGCACGGTAGGCAAAACGATGTTGAGAAGGCCACTGCACCTGCGCGCCGAATACCGGACTCTGGCCCTGTTGCTGTGCATCGCCATCGGGCTCTCGGTCTGGCACGCGCGGGCGGCGGCTGCCGGACACAGGGCCTGGCCGGAGGCGGCGGCCCGCCGGCTGCTCGGCCCCCTCCAATTCGCCTTCTCACAGGTCGCGGTCGCAGTCGGCGATGCCGTCAGCTCAGTGGCCCGCGCCGGCGCGTTGGCGCGTGAGAATCGGGAATTGAGGGCGGAAGTGGCCAGGCTGCAGACGGAGAAGACCAGTCTGCACGAGTACTTCAAGCGCTACAAGGCCATGACCGAGCAGCTCGGGCTCGATGAGGAGCCGGAGCTGGACGAATGCCCCGCCGCTGTGGTGGCCCATTCGCCTCACAACTGGGAGCGCCGCATCGAGATCACGGTGAGCGAAGGTCGGCAGATCGCCCCGGGCGATGTGGTGCTCGCCGACGGAGCGCTCGTGGGACACGTCACCCGCACTGACAGCGACGGGCGGCGGGGGACGGTGCGCCTGCTCCTGCACAAGGATCACTTCGTGGCCGGAATGATCCAGCGCTCGCGCAATTGGGGCATGATTCAGGGGCCGGAGCCCGCTGCCCCCGATCAGAACGTCCTGCGTATGGGCAACCTCTCCAGGGAGGCCGACGTCCGCGTTCACGACCGGGTCATCACGTGCGGGCGGGGCGGCATATACCCCAGGGGACTGCTCATTGGCGAGGTGGCCAGAATCGATCCGTGCCTCCCAAGCGATGTGTCTCAGAGCGCGACCATAAGGCCATCTGCCGACTTCGACCGACTCGAGTACGTTCTCGTTCTGCGGCGGTAATTGCGCCATGCCGGCGGCCATCATATTCGGGGTCTGTGTGGCTGTTGCTGCTGCGGCGCAGACGTCTCTTGTACCGCATCTGGCCATCGGCGACATCAGGCCGAGTATCGTCATCGTGCTTGTCGCCTGCGTCGCCCTGGTGCGCGGCCCCGTGACCGGGTGCGGGTTGGGACTCTTTGGCGGATTTCTGCTCGCCGCGCTCGATGGTCGGTCGGTGGGCCTGGAGATCGCCGGCGCCATGGTGGCCGGCTTCCTCGCCGGCACGGTCCGCGGCAAGGTGTTCACCGAGCGCCGCACCATCGGGTTCCTTGTCGGACTGGGCTCCGTTGTGGTGGCTGAGCTGGTGTCCGGCGCCCTCGACCCGCCGGCACCGCCGCTGATATGGCTGCGAGTCATCGGACTGGAGGCAGTGTACAGCGCCATCTTTGCGGTACCGCTGTATATTCTCGTCTGTTGGCTCGATCGTTTACTTCCGGGACGATCAGATGAGGGAATCTAGGTCTGCGCCACGCGTTGTAGGGATGATCCCGGCCCGGTACGGCTCGACCCGCCTGCCGGGCAAAGTTCTGGCAGACATCGGCGGGAAGCCAATGGTGCAGCACGTCTACGAGCGCGCCAGCCGGGCCCGCCTTCTCCAGGGCGTGCTCGTTGCCACCGACGATGCACGTGTGGCCGAGGCCGTCGAGAACTTCGAGGGCACGGTCGTAATGACATCTGCCGAGCACCGATCGGGCACGGATCGGCTCGCGGAAGTCGTCCGTGGCAGGCCATGCGATATCGTGGTTAACATCCAAGGCGACGAGCCCCTCATCGACCCGGAGGCCATTGACGCAGCCGTGGAGCCGCTGCTGCAGGACCCCAACATACACATGAGTACGCTGCGGACGCCGGTGCGCGATCGGGCAGAATACGAGGACCCGGCGGCCGTGCAAGTGGTGGTGGACCAGGAGGGCTTTGCGCTGTACTTCTCGCGCGCGCCGATTCCCTACTTCCGCATCGACGGCCCCGAGCGCGCTCAGGAGGGCGAAGTGTTCGCACATCCTGTCTCCGGGCTGGCCGCCTATAGGCACATTGGGCTATACGTGTATCGCCGGGAGACCCTCCTGTGGCTCTCCGATCTCGAACCGACCCCGCTTGAGCTCACCGAGGGCCTCGAGCAGCTCCGGGCGCTGGCGAATGGCTGTCGCATCAAGGTCGTGGAGTATGAGTATGCGCCCATGGGTGTTGACACTCCGGAACAGCTCGAAAGAGTGCGGCGCCTCATGGAGAACCAACATTCGATCCCCTCGCAGAGCCCCGCGAGCGCGGTGCAGGAGGGCACGCCGTGACACGGGCCGTCAAAGTCCGTAACGTCGTCATCGGGGGCGGGGCGCCTCTGGTGCTGATCGCCGGCCCGTGCGTCATCGAGTCAGAGGCAATGGCGCTGGAGACGGCCCACGCCGTGAAGGCAGTAGCGGCCGATCTGGGCCTGCCGTACATCTTCAAGTCGTCCTTCGACAAAGCCAACCGGACGTCGAGCACGTCCTTCCGTGGGCCCGGCCTTGCGGATGGCCTGAAGACGCTGGCTCGCGTCAAGCAGCAGTGCGATGTGCCCATTACCACCGATGTGCATGCCGTGGAGCAGGTGGACCCTGTGTCGCGGGTGGCGGACCTGATCCAGATACCGGCATTGCTCTGTCGTCAGACGGATCTGCTGGTGGCCGCGGCCAAGACGAGGCGAGCCGTCAATATCAAGAAGGGCCAATTCCTCGCTCCCGAAGATATGGCGGCGCCGATCTCCAAGGTCGTCGCTGCCGGCAATGAGGACGTCATGGTGACGGAGCGCGGCCACGTCTTTGGGTACAACCGCCTGGTGGTGGACATCACGGGCCTGCCGACGATGCGGTCCCTGGGGTACCCGGTGATCTTCGACGCGACGCATGCCGTGCAGCGTCCGGGCGCAGCCGGCACTGCGAGCGGAGGTGACCGGGAGCAGGCGCCCGCGCTGGCCCGCGCGGCGGTGGCCGCAGGCGTGGACGGGCTGTTCGTGGAAGTGCATCCCGATCCGGACCGGGCGCTGTGCGATGGCCCGAACAGTGTTCGTCTGGTCGAGCTACGCCACATGCTCGAGCCGATAGTGGCGATCGATAAGGTTGTCAGAAGTCAGCTATGATCCTGGAGCAGGCGCGTCGGACACTCGCCATCGAAGCCCGCGCCATCGAGCAGGTCGCAGAGAAGCTGGACGAGCGGTTTGAGACCGCAGTGCAGCTCCTGCTGGAGAGCAAAGGTCGCGCTGTGGTTTGCGGCATTGGCAAGTCGGGGGCCATCGGCCGCAAGCTCGCCTCCACCCTGGCCGGCACCGGCACCGCGGCGTTCTTTCTGCACCCGGCCGAGGCCGTTCACGGCGACCTCGGCATGGTCACGGGCGACGACGTCGTGATCGTGCTGTCGCACAGCGGCGAGACGGAGGAAGTCCTGCGCATTGTGCCCCACATCAAACGTGTCGGCGCCAAGATAGTGACGCTGTGCGGCGTACCCACCTCGACGCTGGCGCAAGACAGCGACTGCTGTCTGGACACCAGCGTTGACCGGGAGGCGTGCCCGCTCGGCCTGGCGCCGACGGCCAGCACGGCGGCCATGCTGGCCCTCGGCGACGCGCTGGCGATGGCGACCATGGCGGCTCGCGGAATGACCGTCAACGATTTCGCCAGAATACACCCCGGCGGCACACTGGGACGCAAGCTGCTGCTGCGCGTCTCGGACCTGATGCATTCCGGCGCCGACAACCCGACCGTCCCACCGGATGCGTCTGTGAGGGAAGCGTTGCTGGTGATGACGGCGTCCTCCCGACGCGGTGTTGTGAGCATCGTGGATCCGGAACAGCACTTGCTGGGCATATTCACCGACGGCGATCTACGCGTGCTGCTCAGCAACCGCGGCCCGGAGGCCATCAATCTGCCTGTTTCTGAGGTGATGACGCGCCGTCCGACTGTTGCGATGCCGCAGCACCTCGCCGCCGAAGCGGCCCGCGTGTTACAGGAGAACGCGTACGACAACCTGCCAGTGGTGGATGACGAGGGGCGGGCCGTGGGCATGCTCGACATCCAAGACGTATTGGAAGCGGGCCTCATCTAGCTGGGCGGCGCGCACGGCGGTGCTTCCCGCGGACCATGTCCTGCCGGATGCTGACCATAATTCACACGGCGGACTTTCATGCTCGGTTGACGCCGGAGAAGGCACAGCGACTCCGGCACATGAAGGCGCAGCACGAGGACTGTCTCTTGCTCGATACGGGCGACGCCGTACGGGCGGGGAATGTGTGGTTCACGCTGTGGCCCGATGCGACGCTGCAGCTCATGAGCCAGGCGGGGTACGATGCGATGGCCTTGGGCAACCGGGAGTATTTCTTCAGGAAGAGCATCATGGCCCGCAAGATAGCGCCTGCCCGGTTCCCGGTCCTCTCGAGCAACCTGGTGCCCAAATCCGGCGAGATCGCCACGCGCCGGCAGACGATCCTCTGCACCAGCAACGGGCTGCGGGTGGGCATATTCGCGCTCAGTCGGGAGATGATACGGCCCGGCAGCCTCTGGGATCGCTTCTCAGACTCACTCTTCGTCTCCGTCGAGGGTGTCGTCGACGAGCAAACCGTCGATCTGCGGGCGAAAGCCGACTTGGTCGTTGTGCTGTCCCACCTGGGTCGATCGGCGGATGAGCAGCTCGCGCGATCGGACAAGGGGATCGACTTGTTGCTCGGCGGCCACGACCATCTGACGCGGAAGATAGCCCCCCAGTCGCCAGGGGGGGCGCCGTACGTCTCCTACCCGGGCGCCTTCGCCGAGACGGCGGCGGTCATAACGGTGGAGCTCGAGGGCGGAGCAATCCGAACGGCACGGAGCGACGTAGTGCCCATCTAGGCTGGCATAATGGTCCTGGCACTCGACGTAGGGAATACGAGCGTGCACTTCGGACTGTTCGATGGCAGCGAGCTTGTCCGGCGATGGCGACTACCCAGCGACAGAGCGCGGAGGGCACGAAGCCTGCGGCTGCGTGCCGACGAGGCGAAGCACGTCACCAGCGCCGTCATGTGCTCAGTGGCTCCCTCACTGGCATCGCACGTCGTGGAGCTGCTCGGCACCCGCGCGGGCGTCGAGCCCATCGTCGTGCGGCGCGCGGCGCAATGTGGCATCCCGACGCGTTACGAGAGGCCGGAGACTGTCGGCATCGATCGTCTGGTGACATGTCGGGCCGCATATGAGCTCTGCGGCGATGCCGTGGTCGTCGTGGACGTCGGCACCGCTATCACGGTGGATGCCGTCTCAGTTGATGGCACGCACCTGGGCGGCGCCATTGCCCCGGGCATCGATCTGAGTGCTGCGGCCCTTGCGGAACGTGCCGAGCTGCTGAGGCCGTTCAAGCCGACACGGCCTGCCAGAAGCATCGGCACTACGACGCCGGAGTGCCTCAACAGCGGCTTCGTCATCGGCTTCGCCGGGCTCGTGGATCACATCGTCCGCGCCATGAACGAGGAGATGCACATCGCCGGCCTGTGCATCGCTACCGGCGGCCGGGCGCGCCTGATAGCGCCGTGGTCCGAAGAGATCGAGCATGTCGATGAGGCACTGACGCTGCAGGGGCTGCGAATAATCCATGACCAGGTCGTCTCCAAGTCGCGGCGGCGTTCGGCCAGTCGGCGCCGCCGGGGGGTAGGTGCCTGAGTGGCTGTCCTATTGTGTGAAAACCCGAAGTGCCGCACCATCGGCCGCGGCGAGGGGCCACAGCGCTGCCCGCACTGCGATCACAAGCTCATGTCGGAGTGCCGCAAGTGCGGCGCCGACATTCGCAGCAGCACGGACACCATGTGCTGGGCCTGCGGGGCCAAGTACAAGCTGCCGCGCCCGCTCCCGCCCAGCCTGCTCGGCGGCGCCGCAAACAAGCCGGGCCCCGGGGAGTAAGCGCCGGCGCAATTGGGCCTCGGGAGCCTGGATGTTGTGGCTCGCGGCCCGGTCACCCGCCTGCCTTGGCTCAAGTAGAAACGGGCTGCATGCCGTGGTGACTGGGGAGGACTCGGCGCCCGTCGCCCCGAAGCACTGTCGGCAAACGGCTTCAGCATCGGCCCCTGGTTGGTGAGGTGTGCATTGAGTACGTTCGGATTCATTCTGCACCCACTCGATGCTCGCGACGTCGCTCGCAAGTATGCGCTGGCTCGTCGATTGCCGGACTCATGGGTCGAGGCCATTCTGCGCCTCATGGGGCCTCACTATGTATCCCATATCACCGGCATCCGCTCCAAGAGCGGACGCGAGATCGACGGGCACTTCGGGGGGGTGCCTCTGACTTCGCGCCAGTTGGCCGCGTACCCGCCGGAGCAATGCTACCGGAAGATCATCGATGTCGGGAAGCTGCTCGTGGAGCATGGCGCCCAGATCATCGGGCTCGGCGCGCATACCGCCGTTGTGGGTGACGCCGGCAGAACGGTGGCTGACGCCCTGGACGTTGCGGTTACGACCGGCAACACGTATACGGTGGCAACGGCTGTCGAAGGCTCACTCAAGGCGGCCGAGATGATGGGGACGAAGACAGGCGCAGCCGAGGCGGCCGTGCTCGGGGCCCTCGGCTCCATTGGCCGGGTTTGCGCTCTGCTGTTCGCACCCCAGGTGCCCGTTCTTCGACTGGCGGATCGCGACCAGAGCGGGCTCGACGCGTTCGCGCCGCAGGTGAGGGCCGAAGGCTGTGCCGAGGTCAGCACTCACACGGATATCGTCTCTGCCGTGCGGAACGCCGACGTGGTAATCGCCGTCACGAGCGCCGTGCATGCGGTTGTGGAGGCCGATATGCTGAAGCCGGGCGCCGTGGTGTGCGACGTGGCGCGCCCACGGGATGTGAGCAGGCAGGTGGCGGAGGCCAGGCCGGACGTCCTGGTCATCGAGGGCGGCGCCGTAGCCATCCCCGGCGACGTTGATTTCGGCTTCGACTTTGGCTTCCCGGCAAAGACGGCGTATGCCTGCATGGCCGAGACGATGCTCCTGACGCTTGAGGAGCGTTTCGAGGACTACACCATCGGCCGACAGATCGACCTGGAGAAGACGCGGGAAATCGCCGCCATCGCTGCCAAGCACGGCTTCGAGATCGCCGGCTTCCGCAGTTTTGAGCGGCAGCTCAGTGACGAAGCCATTGCACGAACCCGGGAGGCCGCCGAGAAGGCCAAGCAGAGGGTGCGGACCCCGGCAGCACCATAGCCCGGGATCGTATCGCGGCCGCTCCGGGGAAGCCCTGCCCGAGGCGGCCGAGTTCAGTATACAGGTAACGAGAATGAGCGAGACGACCGATCAGCATGAGCAGCGGCAGCGCAAGTTGGCGGCACTGAAAGAGCGCGGCGCTGACCCTTTCCACACGACACGCTACGAGCGGAGCCATCACGCTGCCGAGATCGAGGAGAGCTTCGATGAGCTCGACGGCGCGACGGTTACCGTCGCGGGCCGCATTCAGGAGATTCGCGACCACGGGAAGGTGCGGTTCGCGGACCTGGTGGACGACTCCGGATCGGTCCAACTGTATGCGCGGAAAAGCGCTCTCGGAGACGCCGAGTTCGAGGCGTTCGCCGACCTGGACCGCGGCGATATACTCGGCGTTTGTGGCTCGGTCTTCAAGACGCGTACCGGCGAAGTCACCGTTGCTATAGAGGAGTTCGAACTGCTGGCCAAAGCACTCCGGCCGCTCCCGAAGCAATGGCACGGCCTGCGAGACATCGAGCTGCGCTCGCGCCAGCGATACGTTGACCTTCTGGCGAATCCGGAATCCAAGCGGCTGTTCGTCAAGCGCAGCGAGGCGGTCGCGGCCGTCAGGGAGTTCATGAACGAGCGCGGGTACCTGGAAGTGGAAACGCCCATGATGCACCCCATCCCCGGCGGCGCCCTTGCGCGGCCCTTCGTCACGCATCACAACGCGCTCGATATGCAACTGTACCTGCGCATCGCTCCTGAGCTCTACCTCAAGCGCCTCATTGTTGGCGGGCTGGAGAAGGTGTACGAGATCGGCCGCGTCTTTCGCAACGAGGGCATATCGCCGAGGCACAATCCCGAATACACCATGCTCGAGTCCTACGAGGCCTACGCCGACTACGAGGACATGATGGGCCTCGTCGAGGGGATCGTCAATCGTATGGCCGAGGTGATCTGCGGCGGGCCGAGGTTCGTCTTCCGCGGCCGGGAACTGGACGTCACGCCACCATGGCCGCGCGTGGGGTTTATGGAGGCGATCAAAGAGCGCACCGGCGTGGACATGACGGAGGCGCGAGACGACGAAAGCGCGCGGCAGCTTGCAGCGGGGCTCGACATCGACCTGGAGCAGCGCCCCACGCTGCCGCAGATCTTGGACGGCCTCTTCGATCACTATGTCGTGCCGGAGCTCGTGGAGCCGACTTTCGTCCTGGATTACCCGACCGTGATCTCGCCTCTGGCGAAGCGTAAGCCTGACCGCCCGGAGTTGGCCGAGCGTTTCGAGCCCGTCATGGCCGGGATGGAAATGGGGAACGC
>Ga0209979_1002791_pt1 | contig 16212 bp, 19 predicted proteins | sample AnhtaG_FD_183114 | JGI IMG/M metagenome (GOLD analysis project Ga0209979, IMG submission 183114) | Deep subsurface microbial communities from Anholt, Denmark to uncover new lineages of life (NeLLi) - Anholt_01485 metaG (SPAdes) (version 2) | ecosystem: Environmental > Aquatic > Marine > Oceanic...
CACTTATAACAAAGGATTACAGAAAAAAAGATGATTTCGCAGTCCAAAAAAACAAAGCCAATTCAAAGCCAATTTCCGAAAGGCCAAAATGAACGTAAATTTATATGTTATAAAGGATTATGAAAATGTACCACTTCGCAGACGCGGGGAAAACAAACCCAATCAAACCCAATTTACTAAATGCCCACAGGCTTGGGGGCTGAACATGATGGAAACTTTGCCCTTGACAATACCGATAATTATCTTGTATCATTTCGTCAACAATGAGGGTGCCACACAGATGTTCGTAAGCAAATTGTTACGGTAACGTATCAAAAACCACGATTTACGTTTTGTACAAGGAGATAAAGAAATGAAAAGATTAATCCTGATTTGCAGCGTGCTCACGGTCGTTATAGTGGGGACAGGAATACTGGTTGCAGCCGATGCGCCCCCTCGTCCCGCCAAAATCAGGGTCCTGCTGATTACCGGCGACGACGTGCCAGGACATCCCTGGCGTGAGATGTCCGAGACCACGCGGAAAGTGTTAGTGGCGTCGAAGAGGTTCGACGTCAGGGTGTGCGAAGACCCGCACATCCTCGAATCGGAAACCGCACTGAAGGCGTACGACGTGATTGTATTTATGATTTATAGCCAACGTGTCAAAATGATTCCCAAAGAGGCCCAAAAGAACCTCCTGAACTTCGTCAAGAATGGAAAGGGCTTCTTTGTCCAGCACCTGGCCACCGCCTCGTTCGCCGAGTGGGAGGAATTCGGCAGGCTCTGTGGCCGCAAATGGGTGATGGGCACCTCGGGCCACGGCCCGCGAGAAGTCTTCGAGGCCAAGGTGGTCGGCAAGGAACATCCCATCACCGCAGGTATGAGCAACTTCAAGACCGACGACGAGTTGTACGCAAAGCTGCAGGGGACCGGCAAGATAAATGTGCTGGTCGAGGCCTACTCCGATTGGAGCAAGAAGACCGAGCCACTGGTCTTCACGCTGAACTACGGCAAGGGTCGCACGGTCCACAACGCCTTCGGGCACGATGGTAAGGCCCTGATGAACCCGAGTGTGCAGAAGATAATCGCCCGCGGCGTGGAGTGGGCGGCCACTGGAAAGGTTAAGCAATAAAGGTAGTGCTGTGGCGGTGCCGCATAGATGCTCGTAAGCAAATTGTTACGGTAAAGTATCAAAGACCACGATTTACGTTTTGTACAAGGAGATAGAGAAATGAAAAGATTAATCCTGATTTGCACTGTGCTCCTGGGCGTTATAGCGGCGGCAGGAATATTGGTTGCAGCCAACGCAGATAAGAAAATCAAGGTGATGTTCCTCCGGGGCGGCGGGGTTCACGATTGGAGAAACTGCACGCCAATTCTGGCGAGCGTGCTTGAGAAAACAAACGACTTCGAAATAACGTTCGCCGAAAACCTCGATGACCTGAAAGAACGCATCAAGCAATTTGACATTATCATTCAGTACACCACCGGAATGCAACTGACTAAAGAGCAGGAAAAGGGACTATGCGACTTCATCCAGAACGGCGGCGGCTATGTCGGCATCCACGGCGCCAGTGACTCCTTCAAAAACGCCGACCGCTACTGGGAGATGCTCGGCGGACGCTTCGCCGGACACGGCGGCGGCAAGTACACCGTCTATATCTACGACCGCGACCATCCAATAACAAAGGGGATGCGGGATTTCGAGATTCAAGATGAGACCTACTCTCACAACTACCACCGTAACGCCCAGATGCGCTCTCTGACTCGAATGAATCGCGGCAACGAAAGACAGTCGATGAGCTGGGTGTCGTCTTACGGCAAAGGAAGGGTCTTCTACACGGGCAACGGCCATGGCCGCGAAGCGTGGACCAATCCGCACTTCCAGCGTCTCGTCGTTCGCGCGGCATACTGGGCTGCCGTTCGCAAGGTAAAGGACCCGCCCAAGATACGTTAAGCGGGCCAGGGACAAACATCGCCGTTTCTCAGGCCGGTCCAAACGAATGTGATGCCGGTCCCGTCTGAGAAATGCGCGCCGGCGATGACTCATTTTCGGGATGGTTGTGGTTTCTAAAAACCGTGTGGTGAGGTTTTTTTGTTATTATACTTTTTGTTGATTTGGGACTCATCGGGTTGAGGCTCTACAACACCATTTTTCACAATAGCAATTGCAGCGAAATTTATGTTGCTGAAATATGAGATTAGGGGTATAATAAATCATAGGATGATACCTTTTTCGCCAGTCAGTCTTATTCTTTGATAAAACGAGGACAGGCACGTGTCAGAACGGCAACAAAACACAGTTCGGAAGATTGGACCGAGCGGTTTCACATTAGTTGAGCTGCTTGTTGTGATATCCATCATATCCATGCTGATGTCGATTCTTCTTCCGGGGTTAAGCAGGGCCAGGGAGGCAGGCAAGCGTGTGGTCTGCCTCAGCAATCTCAGGCAGCTATCGTGGGTGTGGTATTTTTATGCCTGGGAAAATGACGACAGACTCTGCTCACCCGATACGTACTGGAATACCACTGCGGGGAGTAGCTACTGGGTTGCTGATGGGCCGCCTCTGCCGTCCAACAATGCAGGCGGTACTGAAACAGCCATCGAGAATGGAGTCCTGTGGTCTTATACGGGGCAGACCCCGGGCCTGTACAAGTGCAAGAGTGACGCCAGTGATTTTTTGCGCAGTTATTCCATATCCAACACTATGGGCGGGTATGCTTACGGTGGGGTAAGGCCCTTTTACACGTTAGATGTTTCAGGATCCTCCAGAAAGATAGTTTTTATTGACGCAGGCAGCAGAACAAGATGGATAGAAGGCAGTTTCCGGCCTATAGACGTAAGCTCAACAACGCCAAGGTGGCGCATCGAAAACGGTCACAATATAACAGCAAGGCACAGTGACGGCTGCAACATGTCTTTTGCAGACTATCACTGCGAGTACCGGAAATGGAAAGACCCACGGACGGTCGAGCTGGCGAATTGGGAAATAGGCCCGGCGGCCGCATCAGGTAATAACCGTGATTTAGAACGTATGGTTGAAGTGCTCAAGGGACATTAGTTTTAGAATTATTTTTGTGTAGAGCGAATACATCTCGTCGCAGGATTTTGGGAGGACATTGAGATGTCTTTTAAGCTTCCTGACTGGCTTCGTTATGAAATTCGAGAGCAATGGGAACGCCTGGGTGCAAAACTACTGGCTGCAAGGAGATGGATTAACCAGCAAGACCCCAAGATAATCATCGGCGTAACCGCCGCTTCCGTGTTTATACTCCTGGTGATTGCTATATGGATGTGGCCTGAAAAGCCCCTGGAAAAAGTTGAACTGAGTAACAAGGCGTGGTTCTATGACCTGAATACCGGCAAGCTTTTCGTCGGAAAAAGCGACCAAATCCCGCCTATCGAGGCACCTTCAGGGCCATTACGTATCGAGTCGCCTGTGGGGCCATTACGTAACGGAGGACCGGCAGGTGTCAAAGCGTACGTATTCAGCTATGCCGACGAGCCAAACGAATCCGAGCGCTTTATCGGCTTTTTGGAAACCACTGTGCCCAAAGCAATAATGGAAAGACTTGAGTCTATCAGGCCAAAAGCCGGTGGTGCCGAGCAATGGGGGTACGGAAAACTTGTTCGCAGGGTCGAGGACGAACACTGGGTTCCGGGCGATAGCGACGAAGGACAGGCTATTTTGAAAGAGGTTTATCTGCCAAATGAGACCGGAGCGAGTCCCAATTATTGTCCACCCGAATAAAAATCATTTACTGTCCCCCTATTTGAATTGTTGAGCCATTTCGGCCAGAATAAGCTCTTTTGCGTTTTCCAAAGGCGGAGATAGATAGAGGCCTGCAGCCATTGTATGGCCTCCTCCGCCGAACCTGGCGGCGATTTTGCGAACATCGATGGCGCCTCTGCTTCGCAAAGAGCATCTAATGCGGCCATCTTTCAATTCTACGAACAGAGCCGCCGCCTCAACCGTGCTTAGCCGCCGGCATTCGTCTATTAGATTTTCGGTATCACTATATGCAGCACCGGCTTGCTCAAAATCCCGCTGGAGCAGATGTTGCGTTGCATATCGGCCGTCAAGATGCAGTTCGAGCGTGTTGAGCGCTGCCGTCATCAGCTTGAACCGCTGATGCGAGTAATTCTGGTACAAATCGTGATAGATTTCCGTTGGACTGGCCCCGGCGTCAATCAGCTCGGCACAACTGCGATAAACCCTGCTGTCTGTATTGCTGAACTGGAACCAGCCGGTATCCGTCGCTACCGCGATAAAGAGCGCCTGAGCGATTTTTTTAGTGACAGGCCACTTGGCATATTTCAGGAAATCAAAAACAATCAGGCCCGTGGCCGCGGCGGTGGTATCAATCAGCTCAACGTCACCGAGGCCGTCGGCGGTTACGTGGTGGTCGATTACCAGAACGGGCTTATCGTTCTGTTTCAGGTACTGGTCAAACTGCGGCAATTGGCTGTAACTGTTGGTATCGATAATCATAATCAAATCCGGCTTGCAGAATTGCCCTTCTTTTAGCTGCTCGAAGCTAACGTCTTCGCCGAGGATTGGGAGTTTTTCGGCAAAGAGAAATTCATACCATTCCGGCACCGGCGAGAGCAATATCGGCTTTACCTTCTTACCGAGGGCGGCCAAGACATCGGACAATGCCGCAATCGAGCCGCAGGCATCGCCATCCGGCCGGGTATGGGTTGTTATCAAAATAGTGCTGGACTTATCAATTAACTCAACCGCTTTTTGAAAATCATTGCTATTTAACATCAGATCTCCTCAAATCATTAACACGATAGACAGAGCCCCAAGCGTCAGCGCGGGGTTCCTACCCCTCACTTACGTTCGGGGCTCCGTGCCGTTCTGACAAACCAAATTCCATCATTTGCCCCTGCTCATTTTTAACATATCCTATCGCGGAAACAAGTGCCTGTTTTGTCCAAAGATATTTTGTGCTGCCGTGTTGTGTCCAGTATCTCTCCATTGCCGACTCATTTCCCATACACTTCTTAATCGATCTTGTTCCGTAAGCTTTGAAATCTGTCATCATCTTCTCCGGCCTTGCCGCGCCGGTGACGACAATGTGGATGTGATTTGCCCTGACATGGACCGCATGCGCAACCCACCCACGATTTTCGCATACCTGCAAAATTGCACTCAAAACCACCTTTCTTTGTCTTTGACTCAACAAAAAAAGGGGTGTTTAAGGGCAGATCGGGCCTTTCTGTTCCTTGCTAAATCCCGACTTACAAACTCACTGCCATAACGATTATGCCTTTTATCTACACTACCTCTTTTGTCTCCATGCATCCAAGTCCCATAAGTCGTAAAAGTAATAAGATAAGCAATAGGATATCCCATTTCATTTTTTATAACTCTAACTTACCTTTCTCTGCATCCTCTGTGGCTAAAATTTCCTTTACCTTTTCGCAGTCTTCTGCTATTTGCTCACTAAGTTGCATTTCTGTTTCAAACTTCTGCTGACTGCGGATATGTTCTATGAAATCCATAGCGAGCGATTTGCCGTGCAAATCGCCGACGTCGTCAATCAGTATGTGAGCTTCTATCGCCAGAGGATTGTCGCTGCCAAGAGTCTCTGACCTGCCGATACTAAAGGCGGCAGGAACTTTTTCTTTCGCCCCACAGACCTCTTCCTCGCTGTCACCGATTTGGACGAAGCCCGCATAGACACCTTCGGCAGGGACAAGCTGCCGGGCTGGTTCCATATTTGCTGTCGGAAAGCCAAGTTTTTTTCCTTTGCCGCAGCCCGGCACCACCTGGCCAATCAGCCGATAAGGCCTGCCTAACGCAACGGCGGCATCGGCCGCCCTGCCGCCTTCGAGCACATCACGAATCATCGTGCTTGAAACTCTGACCGTTTGGCCGGTTGAGAGTCCAACCTCTTTGGCCCCAACGACGGAAACGTCAAAGCCCTTCTCGGTCCCTAACTCCTGCAGCGTACGGACACCACCGCCCCGGCCACATCCGAAGTTAAAGCTTTCACCCTCAACCACCACGCCGGGCTGAATATTTTTAACAATGAATTGCTCCACAAAATCCTGCGGCGAAAGACTTAGAAGCTCAACAGTGCTTTTTACGACGAAAAGACAATCCACCCCGAATTCAGCAAGAAGATGTTTTTTCAATGCCAATGACGTTAGAATGCCAGGCCTTTTTTGCGGACGTAAGACAGTAAGCGGATGCGGCTCAAAAGTCATCACCACCAATTCCGCCCGCCTTTTTGCTGCGGTTTGTCCGGCGGCGATTAAAATTTCCTGATGGCCGAGATGGACGCCATCGAAATTGCCGATAGTCAGCACGCAGCCCTTCTCTATTTTCTCAAGGCCGGATATTGTCTCTATAATCCTCATTTTGCGTCTGCCTGCCTTTTTATCTTAAGTTATGGCAAACTCTGCCGTTATTCTGCCGGCAGCCCGAAGCAATAATTTACCCACTTGAGCTAAAATCTGCAATGGCTTTTGCATATCTTGAAAGGAAAACTTTTGCAAGATGCGCGACTTTATGTATAATTGTGCACCCGAATCCAAGAAACTATACAGCCCCGGCTTGGTAATAAATTTTAGAAGTGGAGCTGACAATGCCATCAGGAAAAAAAATTAAAAATATAGCGGTAGAGCTCAAAAGCCATGCACCGTTTACCTTGTTCGGCGCCTTTACAGGTATCGTTTTGATGCTCCTGTTCAGGAATATCGAGCACCAGACAAGCGAAGCGCTATTCTACGTGTTTCACCCCGCTCATGTGCTATTAAGTGCGATGGTAACGGCCTCGATGTTTCAGCTTCACACGAAAAGGCGAAAATTCATTATGGTCCTCTTAATCGGATTTTTTGGCTCAATTGGAATTGCAACCTTGAGCGATTCGCTCATCCCTTACGTTGGCGAACTGCTATTGGGCATGCACATCCACGTACACGCTCACGAGCATACAAGTTTCGCTGAGCACGCACACATTGGTTTCATTGAAGGCTGGTATTTAGTAATACCGGCGGCTGTAGCGGGTGTGCTGATAGCATATCTCAGACCAAAGACAAAATTTCCCCACGCCGGCCACGTGCTGCTGAGTACCTGGGCTTCCTCGTTTCATATGCTCATGGCGATTGCGGGGCAGCTCTCAGCCTGGAAAGTGGTGGGCAGTTTCGGATTTTTGTTCTTAGCTGTCTGGCTGCCCTGCTGCGTTAGTGATATAGTATTCCCACTTCTGTTCGTCAGAGGCGAGCATGTGCCGCACTCGCACCACTGACAAAAGTTTTAGCTCACATCAAAAACACGAAACAACTGATGGACAAGCACTCGCCGGCAGGATAAAATATCCGCAATGAAACCGTACCCATTAAAATTTAGGCCGATTTACAAACAGCGTATATGGGGCGGCCGGAAACTGCGCAGCTTTTTCAATAAGGACATACCCGCCGGCGAAAAAATCGGTGAAAGCTGGGAATTGGCCGACTTGCCGGACGATAAATCCGTAATCGCAAACGGCGAACTGTCCGGACAAACTCTTAACTCGGTAATTGCCAAATTCCCAAAAGAAATAACCGGTGATGAGAATTTCTCCGGGCCTTTTCCGCTGCTAATTAAATTGCTCGACGCCGAGGACATCCTGAGCGTGCAGGTCCATCCTGATGAGCAGACCTGCCGGCGATTGGGCAAGGGAGAGCCAAAAACCGAATGCTGGTATATTATATCCGCTGCCGAGGGGGCGGTAATTTATAAAGGCCTGAAAAAAGGCGTAAGCAAAGAGCAATTTGCCGAAGCGATAAAGAAAGGCAGCATTGCAGAGCTGTTAACAAAAGTATCCGTCGAGGCCGGCCAGTGTCATTTCCTTCCCGCCGGCACCGCCCACAGTATCGGAGCAGGTCTGCTAATAGCTGAGATTCAAACACCCTCCGACACCACATATCGCGTTTTCGACTGGGACAGAGTTGACGACAGCGGAAAGGCCAGGCCGCTTCACATCGAAGAAGCGCTGGAGAGCATCCACTTCGACGCCTCCGGCGATAATCTTTCGGTTACAACGGCAGGTCAGCTGGTAGATTGCAAATATTTCAAGATAGATAAAGGCGCACAGGGAAAAGACTGTGAGCTGCTCCTTTCGCCGGGCAAAATGAAAACGCTGATTATTCTTACCGGCTCCGGAACAATTACCGGAACGGAAGGAAATCCCGTTGACCCCGTTAGAAATTCTACCGCGGCCGGTATAAGGCAAAAACAGAAAATTTCTAACGGGGTCGAATTCAAGGCGGGCGATTGCTTACTTGTCCCTGCTGCTTACGAAGGAGCTATACAGTTTGCCGACGATACGCAATACCTGACCGTAACCATTTAATCAATTCGAAATGTGAATATGCAAACGTTAACTTCCGACAATCTTAAGGCCAGTTACATTGCCGTCCTTTTAGCTGCGGCCGTGCTTTATGCAGTGAGCTGTGCGCCGGGGCCGCTCTGGCAGGACAGCGGAATGTATCAATATCGAATCTGGCACAACGATATCGAGGGCAGGCTCGGCCTGGCTCTTTCACATCCGCTCTATCACATTATCGGCATCGCCGTTAAATACATACCGCTCGGTGAATTTGCATACAGGCTCAATTTGATTTCAGCAGTTGCAGCAGCATTTACCATTGCAAACCTGTTTTTGCTGCTGCGATTATGGCTGAAGAAGAATTTGCCTGCGATAATTGCCGCTGTTACGCTGGCCCTTTCGCATACATTGTGGCGGCACGCCGTAATTGCAGAAGACTATACTCTGTATACGGCATTATTCCTGGCCGAACTGATAATGCTGTTTCAGTATATCAAAACCAGGCGCATTGGTTTTTTATATCTGTTAGCACTTTTCAACGGCCTGGCAATCGCAAACCATATGTGGGCTGCTATTGCCTTTGCCTGCTACGTGGTATTTCTGGCAGCTTTATTAGTTCAAAAACAAATTAGATTAAGGCACCTCGGCGTTATTGTTGGGCTGTGGGTCATCGGTGCAGCTCCCTGCGAATACCTCATTATAAAGAATATCGTTCAAACCGGCGATTTTACAGCTACTGTGGCTTCAGCGATTTTCGGCAATGAATGGCGAGGAGATGTCCTTAACATGCGTCTGTCGGCCGGGCTTATCAAAGAAAATCTTATTTTTCTGGCGTACAATTTCCCTACGCCCAACGTCATATTCTTCTTTGCAGGCCTCTACGGTCTGAAGAAGGTATCGCCGAGCCGCAGTTTTAAAAATATCCTTCTGGCATTGTTAGTTCTTTTCTTTATATTCGCTTTTCGATATACGGTGCCGGACAGATACGCATTTTTCATACCCTTTTATTGTCTGGTTTCCATCCTGATTGGTGTTGGTTTTAATTTGCTTATACCGGAGCCCAACCGCAATACTCTGCGCTGGATAGTCCTTGCCCTTGCCCTGCTGCCAATCCCAACTTATATCATCGCTCCTGTTGTAGCGCAAAGAATGCAGTTTAATCTTCCCACAAGAGCAGATGTCCCCTACCGCGACGACTACAGATGGTTTTTACGACCCTGGAAGACGGGTTACAGGGGAGCGGAAAAATTCGCCGATGAAGTATTCAAGAAGCTCGGCCCTGATGCCGTCGTTTATGCCGACAACACGATGGTTTATCCGCTGTTATATATGCAGCAAGTTAGAGGAAAAAGAGCAGATATCAAAATCATATCCGAAATTGTGAGCAGCCACCGAACACCTACATTGGCCGAGAAAACGATAGAGCAATGGTTGTCGGAAGGAGACGTTTATTCCGTCTCGCCGGTAAATGGACGTAAGCAGCAGCAAATTGTCTGGAAGATAGGTGATTGACGGGTTCCGGTGTCAATCCTCTTTGCGAATTGCTCCCCGCAGCCCCTCCATTTTCAGGTAACCTTTTTTCCACACAACGAAGCCCGAGACTACAAAAACAAAAACGTACACAATCGTAGCATAAGGCCATGTTTTTATTTGGGTCGTCAAGCCCATTACCAGGCCAATTATCGCATAAACGCCGGCGAGCACATAACAAATAGCGACGGTCCTTTTTAGAGGTATTCCTCTGTCGAGCATCTGGTCGTAAATATGGCCGCGGTCGGAAACAAACAAAGGCCTGTGATTAAGAAGTCTCCTCACCAGCGCAACAGCCGTATCGAGAATGGGCAAGCCAAAGACGACTACTGAAGCCAACCACCATCGCGGAGTCTGCTCGGCAAATAAAATCATCAGTGCAGCTACCATAAAGCCAAGCAGCATACTGCCGGCATCGCCCATAAATATCTTGGCCGGATACCGATTGAAAGGCAAAAAGCCACAGACGCCTCCTACAAGCCCAAGACAAATTATAATCCGCACAGGGTCACCGACTTCGCTGAATCCCCACGTCGCCAGATGTATCGACAGGAGCAGCATAGCAATGGTAATAATTACCGTCACCCCCGCGCAAAGTCCGTCCAGCCCGTCAAGCAGATTTAACGAGTTCGTTGCGCCAAGGACAAAAAATATCACAATAAAAATACCGAGAATCATCTCAAGATTATGGAGCACCGGCAAATTGAACCTGGCGGCAATAAGATGCAAATTCGGTGCGATACCTACCACCAGCAAAATAACAGCAGCGAGAATCTGGCCAAGGAATTTTGTGGTTGGCTTTATGTCGAATATATCATCAGCGAGTCCGACAAAACATGCTATTGCGCCGCCGGCCAGTATTCCGAGCAGCCATTTCGACGCCGGGCTGAAAATTTCTTCATTTCCCAAAAAATTGATACCCACCAATATGCCGACTGTCAAGCCAACGAGCATACCGATACCGCCGAGATAAGCTATGGGCTCTTTGTGGGTTTTGACGAGGTCGTCGGGCCTGTCAACGATTCCGAATTTTACGGCAATCTTTTTGCACAGCCAGGTAGCGCCCAACGAACCGGCAAAAGAACCCGCCAATATGGGCCAAAATCGAAATACCCATGTAACCGGTCTTTCCGGCCCAATTATATTATCAAATATCATCTCTCAGCTCTTCTCACATTAGTATCTTCCAGCCAGACTTCACCGTCGTAGCGAAGCATAACTAAATTGTCTTTGAAGCCGTCGAAACGGATATTTACTTTTGAAGCGAGCAGCTCCTGCAATATCCATTTCGGAAAGTTTGCACCTGCTTTTATTGACAGCGGGACGCCGCCTCCGAATCGCGGATTTATCTCGATGAATTTTACCTTGCCATCGCCGGTCAGGAACAATTGTAAAGTTATAACACCCGGCCCAGCGCTGAGTTTCTCAACCAATCTCGCAGCTTCGCTCATAATGGCCGGGTGTTTTACCGCCTGGCTCTTGCTCACCTCGCCGGCCCTTACCTCGATGCGTTTTCTCGGAACAACACAGCGAACCTTCAAAGAGAAATCAACATATACATCACAGGTATGTTCAGTACCCTTGATAAATTCCTGAACGATACAGTTTGGTATTCTTTTGGTAAAGAATAACAGTTCTTTGCGATTGTTCACGGCGGCATTCCCTCTGCTGGCATAGCCATCCCAGGGCTTCAGAAAGCAAGGCCAGTTAAGTTTCTTTTTCGAAAGTGCGGCCCGAACACTCATAGTAACGGGAGTATCAAAACCGTTGTTGGTTAAAAAACTATACGTTTTCCTCTTGTCCTGGCAAATATCGACCACTTCCGGAGTTGAGACAAGGACTCGACAGCCCATCGCAGCAAACTTCGGCTTGTTCTGGGCCAGAAGCTTCAGGTCCAAATCAACGGTTGGAACGAGCAATTTTACCCTGTTGGTTTTGACAATCTTCAGCAATTGCTTGATATAGCCGGCGTGTGTTATCGGCTTAACCAGGAAGCCCTTATCACACAATTGCAGGGCGGAACTCAGCTCGGTGGTATCCGTGCCAAGTAACGAAGTGTTTATTTTCAATTGTCTTGTCGCCCGGCGAAAACTGTTCAGCAAGGAGACCCGCCTGCCGATGCAGGTGAATAAAATACTAATCAATTTTCGATTCCTAATTCCCATTTTTCAATAACTAACCGTCAATCCTAAATCGAAACTCGAAAATAGTCAATTCTAAATGGCCAATTCTTTTGACCCGGTTAGAAATTTTTCCCTTTTGGTAACCCGTTGGAAGCTCTATAATGAGGTAATAATATGATACAAAAGGGAAAAATACTAACGGATTAGACTAAGGAAAATAAAGTTGCTCAAACCAAACGAAAATCCACCTATCGCCTGGCCTGAAGTAGAATCCATCCGCGATTTTACCGGCTTATGGTGGGTCGCTCACACCAAAAGCAGAAACGAAAAGGCCCTGGCACAGAATTTGATTCGCAAAGATATAAGCTACTTTCTTCCAATGAGCTGGAAGGTTCAGCGTCGAAAGCAAAGAACGATACGGTCGCTCCTGCCCTTGTTCAGCGGATATTTGTTCTTTTGCGGCAATGAAAACCAGCGAATCGAACTATTGCGAACAAATCGTGTAGCCAATATAATCGAAGTCAAAGACCAACAGAGATTACTTGACGAACTACTACAAATCGAGCAAGCTCTTCGAGCCGGTGTTCCCATCGCACCGCACAGCTACATCAAAGCAGGTCAGCATTGCCGCGTCATAGCAGGGCCTTTAGCTGATATGCAGGGCATCATCGTCAAAACGAAAAACGCTGTACGTTTGGTTTTACAGATAAATATGCTCGGCCAGGCGGCAAGCGTCGAGATAGACATCGATATGATAGAGATTGACCATTGATAATTGGTAGATGATAATTAACATAATCAATTATCAAATTGAACAATAGGAGACATCGAAATGAAAATTTGTGTGGTTGGGGTCGGTTACGTCGGACTGGTAACGGCGGCTTGCTTGGCGGAGACCGGCAACAATGTCGTATGTGTGGATAATAACGCCGACAAAATTGCAGGCCTGAAAGATGGAGCAATCCCCATTTATGAGCCGGGCCTGACCGAAATGGTCAAACACAATCAAAAGCTCGGCCGACTGCACTTTACAACTGATTTGAAATATGGAGTGGACAATTCGCTTATTATCTTTCTTGGCGTTGGCACACCTTCGGCACCGGATGGCTCGGCGGACATATCGGCTGTCCTTGCAGTCGCCGCCGATATCGCCGAGAACCTTAACGAGTATCGAATTATCGTAACAAAAAGCACTGTGCCGATAGGGACGCACAAAAAAATAATGGACATTATAAAATCCAGAACAGAAACGCCGTTTGATTATGTAAGTAATCCGGAATTCTTGAGAGAAAGCTCTGCCATTGACGATTTTATGCGTCCCGAAAGAATAATCATCGGCACAACCAATCCTGCGGTCAAGGAAATAATGAAACAGCTTTACGACCCATTTATGCGAAAGAGCAAGCGAATACTATTTATGGACATTGTCTCCGCTGAAATGGCCAAGTATGCAGCCAATGCGATGCTGGCAACAAGAGTCTCATTTATTAATGAAATCTCAGCTCTTTGCGAAAGAATCGGCGCAGACGTCGAACAGGTAAGACAAGGCGTCGGCAGTGACTCACGGATTGGGCCATCTTTTTTATTCCCCGGCGTAGGCTTTGGCGGCAGTTGCCTGCCAAAGGATGTTCGGGCGCTGATTCATACCGGCGACGAATACGGCGTCGAAATGAAGCTAATCAGGTCGGTTCAGCAGGTAAATATAAATCAGCAGGAGCGATTTGCAAAACGCATTAAGGATTATTTCGCCGGCCGGGAAGACAAAACCACGTTAGCGGTTTGGGGACTGGCTTTTAAGGCAAAAACCGATGATGTCAGAGAATCGCCCGCAATTTACTGCATAAAGAAATTCCTCGACTGGGGTATGAAGGTAAAAGCGTATGACCCGGAAGCCGGCCCCGCGGCAATGGCCGCCCTGAACGGCAAAATCGAAATCTTCCAGAACGGATACGATGGACTTGATAACGCTGATGCCCTAATCGTCTTCACCGATTGGCAGGAATTCAGAAATCCCGACCTCGAAGCTATTGCGGCAAAACTAAAAAAACCCGTCATCTTCGACGGCAAAAATCTCTACGACCCTAAAGTACTTAAAAAGGCAGGATTTGAATATTACAGTATCGGAAGAAAATGAAAGGAAAAGATTATGGGTATGGACATTATTATTCGAGGTTTAGGTATAGTTATCGTTGTTGTTGGGATTGTGTATTTGCTAAGGCCTGATGTTATGAAATGGTTGATAGAATTCCTCAAACAGGGAAAACGCATATACTTGGCAGGACTGATAAGACTTGCGCTGGCAGTAATATTTTTACTCGGTGCCCACGAATGCGATATTACCTGGGTGATAGTTGTTTTTGGGATTCTTTTCCTGATAGGCGCAGTGTTGATATTCATACTCGGCCCTGAAAAGCTTAGACGGATACTTGATTGGTATCAAAAACAATCGGTTTTACTTCTTCAAGTTCTTGCTCTAATCGCTTTGGCCATCGGAGCAATCATTATCTATTCCGCATAACGCAAAAACTCCCCGGCCAATAAAAAACAAATCCTGGCTTCCGCCAGGATTTATCCTTCTCGTTTAGCCCCCGGCTCCGCCGGGGTCCTCTCCGTCATTGCGAGCATCACCAAGCGATGCGCGGCAATCTTAATTCATAATTCGATATTCCTTGCTCCGCCGTAAGGCGTCCTGCGGAGATATTCGATATTCTTTACCGTCCTCGGTCTTCTGTCCTCCGCCCTCTGTCTTCTGCCCCATTCCTTGGAGGGTGGGCAATGCCCACCGCCTTCCTGTAAAATCGCAAATCGTCAATCGAAAATCGTAAATTACTGTGTCCTCTCCCCCGGCCCAAAGTGCCGTTATGATTATTTTAATTTATTTTTATTGTACTCTCGTTGGGCATCCTGGTATAGTAACTGTCAGTTGGGCATATTCTCACGTCTCTCAGGAATATACTCTTGGAAAAAATACGAGAGACAGATTTTAGGGCCAGTTACAAGGCCAAAGGAGCACTATAGTGAGTACAGGTACAGTAAAATGGTTTAACGGGAAAAAAGGCTTTGGATTTATCACCCCCGATGGTGGCGGCGACGATTTGTTCGTTCATCACTCGGAAATCAAGACGACCGGCTACGCCAATCTTGAGGAAGGCCAGAAGGTTGAGTTCGAGGTCGGAGAGGGCAAAAAAGGCCCGTGTGCGACCAACGTAACCCCTGCCTAATCCAAAGCAGCACGTTGGTAAAATCAAGGGGCTCCGCCTTGTGACGGGGCCCCTCTTATTTTCACACTTACCCCCCAATCTTTCAGCAGTACTGCTCGTTAGTAGCGACCTCCGCCACGGTCACCACCAAAACCGCCTTGTCCGCCGCCGCCACGTCCGCCGCCACCGCCACGTCCGCCGCCGCCACGTCCGCCGCCGCCACGTCCACCACGATCGACCTTCGGCCGGGCTTCGTTCACATTCAAAGCTCGTTCCATAAACTCCTTGCCGTTCATTTCTTCGATAGCTTTTTCTGCTTCATCTTTAGAGGGCATTTCAACGAATCCGAATCCTCTTGATTCGCCGCTGAACTTATCCACTATTAGACGAACCTCTGCGACCTCCCCGAATTCTGCAAAAGCCTGACGGACCTCATCCTCGGTTGCCTTATGAGGCAAATTTCCTACATAAATATTCATTGTATCTATTCCCTTTCTTTTAAGAAAACTCTTGCCGGTACTACCGCCGTTCAATAGTTACCTGCTGTTACATTATTCGCTCGGCTCGAAAGAGTCAAGCATTAATTTTAAATCCCCCTTGCCCCGTTAGAAATTGGGTTTGATTGGGTTTGTTTTTTCCGCGTCCGTGAAGGCGTACATTTTCATAATACTTTGTTGAATAGAAGTTTACGTTCATTTGGGCATTTAGCAAATTGGCTTTGTTTTGGCTTTGTTTTTTCATAGCCCTTATCCGCATTTTTCTTCATAATCCTTTGTTAAATAGAAGTTTGAGTTCATTCTGGCTTTTCGGAAATTGGGTTTGTTTTGGCTTTGTTTTTTCATAGCCCTTATCCGCATTTTTCTTCATAATCCTTTGTAACTACACACTTTGCATCAATTTTACCCTCTGGCAAATTGGGTTTGTTTGGGTTTGAATTGGGTTTGTTTTTTCGGACTCTCCGCTGCCATTTATTTTCATAATACTTTGTTATAAAAGAAGTTACGTTCATTTGAGCATCCAGCAAATTGGCTTTGTTTTGCATAAAAAGGGGTGATT
>Ga0209979_1002792_pt1 | contig 16208 bp, 16 predicted proteins | sample AnhtaG_FD_183114 | JGI IMG/M metagenome (GOLD analysis project Ga0209979, IMG submission 183114) | Deep subsurface microbial communities from Anholt, Denmark to uncover new lineages of life (NeLLi) - Anholt_01485 metaG (SPAdes) (version 2) | ecosystem: Environmental > Aquatic > Marine > Oceanic...
AGCACTAACATTGGGGACGGGCTCTACTACCACCTTACCGTTGCGCTTCATCATGCCGAATACATGAAAGGGATTCTAACTTACTACGCTTTCATGGTCAATCACCTAACATTATTATACCGTTTTTCGGCTTAAAATTAAAGGCGGGAAACCCTTCGGCTTCCCGCCTCAAAACTATGCAGACTTCCTTAGTATGATTCTGACTTCTACGGGTTCAAGTTTGCTCCCAACCCCTAAGTTTAGAAAAAAAGAATAACATTTATAAATATCTTCGGTCTTTTTTACGGCACCAAAGGAGCAGGGGCAAATCTCTCCTCCTCGGCTACGCTCTCCAACAAACAACCCTCCTTCTCTCACTATACCAACAAGTCCATCGACTTAGAGTTTTTAGTATATAACAACCAGCGGTGGGTGCCGAGAAACTATAAGGAAATAAGGGAAGCAGCCCGGGGCTCTATTGCTACCGGAGAAATCCTATTTTTACCATGGATTAACAGAGCCCTCTCGCTCACAGCTTTTCTTCAAACCTGCAGAGTCTGATCGATTTAATAGAAGAAATTAAAAAGGAGGTTACTCAATATTTAATAAATTCTTTCCCGGTTTAAAGCGGATGGTGTATCCGGGGGGAATACTGACCTCTTCCCCGGTCCGGGGGTTTCTTCCTATACCTCTCTTGCGAGGCTTAACCTGAAAGATTCCAAAACCACGCAGCTCAATCCTCTCTTTTCTGGCAAGGGAGCTTTTCATAGCATCGAAGATCGCTTTTACCGCAATTTCTGATTTCACCTTGGTGATTTCAGCAACATTGGATATCTCATTAACTATATCTGATTTGATCATTATATGCCTCCTTTTGAAAAACATAAGTCATTATAGTAGCCCAAGTTATACTTGTCAAGAAATTTCTCACTAAAGTGATTGTCGTCCATAGTAAAGGTATGCTATATTAATTTTACAACACAAATTCTTAAGCAAGAAAAGGGGACTAATCAATGCCTCTTCCTAAAATAGCCATTTTGGGCAGACCGAATGTGGGAAAGTCTACCCTCTTCAACCAAATTTGTGGCATTAGAAAGGCTATTGTGGATAGTATCCCCGGGGTGACCAGGGACCGCATCTATGGGGAAGCGGGATGGAGGGGGAGAAAGTTTAGCCTTATCGATACTGGGGGGCTAGACCTGTTCGGCTCTGAGGGGGTGTCAGAAAAGGTAAAAGAGCAGGTATTCAGGGCACTAAAAGATGCTGATTTACTTCTATTTGTGGTCGATGTGAAGAGCGGGCTCACCCCACTGGAGTCGGAGATTGCGCTTCACCTGAGAAAACATAATAAACCAATAATCTTGGTGATAAACAAGGTAGATCACCCCGGACTGGAGAAGGAGGGAACCGAGTTCTACCAGTTAGGCTTTGCCCTAAATTGCTTTGTCTCAGCAGAGCACCGGCGCGGGCTGGGGGAGCTGCTCGACCTGATAACAGCCCAGCTACCTCTCGCCGAGGAGGAAGAAGAAAAGGAAGCGGAATCAGAGGTAAAAATTGCCGTGGTCGGCAAAACCAATGTGGGGAAATCATCTCTAGTAAACAGGATATTAGGGGAAGAGAGGGTTCTGGTGAGCAAGGAGCCAGGAACCACCAGAGACTCCATCGACACCCTGTTCGCCTACGAAAACAGAAGATACCGCATCATAGATACAGCCGGCATCAGAAAAAAAGGGGTCCTCCGAGAGCCAGCCGACATAATCAGCGTGCTGAAGGCACGGCAGAGCCTGGAGCTGGCAGATGTGGTTCTCCTTCTGATTGATGCCACCGAAGGGGTTACCAGCGGAGATGTAGCCATCGGGGGCTACGCCGAGGAAAAGGGACGGGGGATAATCATTTTGGTAAACAAATGGGACCTGATACCCCCTGAAGGAAAAAATCCCGACCTCTACCTCAGGGAGATGAAAAGGAAGATACCCTTCCTCCACTACGCCCCGGTGCTCTTTATATCGGCTAAAACAGGGCAAAGGGTGTTCAAAATCTTCGACCTGGTCCAGCAGGTCACCGCCAACCAGAACCTGAGAGTCCCTACACCGGTGCTGAACCACATGATCCACAAGGTCATATCCCCCAGACTCCCTTCTGCAAGAGGGCGTGGTAGAGCCAGGGTTCTCTATGGAACTCAGGTCGATATTAAGCCTCCCCGCTTCATATTCTTTGTGAACAACCCCCGAAACTTCACCCCTACCTATCGCCGCCACCTGACCCAACAGATAAGGAAAGCCTTTGGCTTCTATGGCACCTCCATAAAGATTGAACTTAGAAAGAGATAAAAAACCTGTAAGCTACTAAATAAATTGACGTAATGGACTATTTATGTTATCTTTAATTTGGTTCTTGCGGCGTTAACTGCTTGGCGAAGTTCGCAACCGAAGGGTTTGCTTCCACTGGAGGAAGGGAATGGTATTTTTCAACTACGCTACTAAAGAGATAACAGCAAAAATTGTCTACTATGGACCGGGGTTAAGTGGTAAAACTACTAATTTGCAGTATGTATATAACAATCTCCCTGAAGAGGACAGAGGGAATATGATCTCCCTGGCAACCAGTGAAGACCGCACCCTTTTCTTTGACTTTTTACCCATAGAGATCGGCAGCTTCAAAGGGATTCAGACCAGAATTCAGCTCTACACTGTGCCTGGGCAGGTGGTTTACGACACCACCCGGAAGTTGGTTCTAAAAGGGGCGGATGGGATAGTCTTCGTAGCCGACTCCCAGAAAGATATGGTGGAAGCCAATCTGGAGAGCATGGGCAACCTGGAGAAAAATCTCTTGGAACAGGGAATGAATCTGCGCGACCTCCCCCACATCCTGCAGTTCAACAAGCGAGACCTCCTGAAGATAGTCCCGGTTGAAGAGCTTAACAGCAAACTGAACAGATATGGGGTGCCCTATTTTGAAGCCATCGCCATTCACGGAATAGGGGTGCATGAATGCCTGCGCGAGATTGCCCTTGACGTAATGAGCAAAATTTCTAAAGAGCTCAATATTGAGGAGTTTGAAGCCTATCCCATAAAATCAGAAGCAGAAGCACCGGCGCCACCTCCCTTACAGGAAGAAGCGCCTGTTTTATCTGTTAGCCAGGAAGAATCACCACCCGAGAAAGAGCCGGAAGAGCTCCCCTGGGAAAGCTCCCCTCTTCCCGATATTGAAGCCAGCACACCAGAAGAAGAGGAAGAACTTGTAATGACCAGCCCCCCCCCAGAGGAGGAGGTAAAGGAGATTACCGTCCCCATAGAACTGAAAATAGACCGGGATACCAAGGAGATAAAATTGAAGCTCTCTCTCAATATTAGAGTAAGCCGTAAATAACAACCCCTTCTCCTTATGACTCGAAAGGAACTATCATATTTAATATATAACCGCCACGGCGGCCTCCTCAAGAGGGAGGCAGATGAAATATTGGAGCTAATCCTATCAATAATGAAAAGGGAGATAATCAAGGGCAAAAAGTTAAAGCTCAGCAACTTTGGCACCCTTGAAGTGCGCTCCAGAAGGCCTAGATGGGGCAGAAACCCCAGAACAGGAGCATCAGTCTTCATCCCACCCCGTCGGTGGCTGAGCTTTCATCCGGCGAAGTCGCTGGTAAAATCGGTTAATTCACCCCTAATGGATACACTCAAGCAAAAATCCTGAGATAAACCCGATGCCAAAACTACCCGATAAGCTCTTCTTCAAAATTGGCGAGGTAGCCCGCCTTACCCAGACCGAACCCTATGTCCTTCGCTACTGGGAATCGGAATTCCCATTCCTCTCCCCTACGAAGAACAAAGGCGGGCAACGCCTTTACAAGAAAAAGGATATAGAAATCATCCTCCGCATAAAGGAGCTGTTGCAGGTGGAAGGCTACACCATAGCTGGCGCCCGGGTGAAGCTGAAAGAGGGATACAGCCAGCAAAAAAGGGAACAACTACCTGCAGATGAAAATCTTTCGGCAAAACTGCAGTTGCTGAAAAAGGGGTTAAGTAAGATATTGACAATTTTGCAAAAGAACGACATTAATTAATATGGTCAGGACATCGGCAGTCTGGTAGCGCACTTAACTGGGGAGCACATTCCGACTATTTTTTATTCAACTGAAAATAAAGATATTCTCTTATTCTGTTGAGAGTTACAGAGATTTCTCCCTTCACTGACCTTTACTAAATATCACCTATTTTGACTGTCAATTGGACACAAAAATAAATAGCTTCAAGAGATACACAGTATCGGCGGTAGATTTTGTGGAGAAGTTAGACAAAGGGGCTACCCTCTCAGCTCAGGAGCATCCAGACTGATAATGGAAATGAATTTCTGGGAATGTTTGAGAGGTATCCGAAGACAAGAGGAATCAGGCATCATTTTATCTATCCCCAACATCCGTAATCAAACTCACCGGTGGAGAGATTTAACCTGGAGGAAATGATAACTTTTCCAATGTGTTATGGACTCATACATAGGGTTGACTTCGGGTCTTTAAAGTGATAAAATGAAAAACTTGTTTTAAAGAAAATTTGATGAAAGTTTCATTAGCCACAAAGTTAATTGTCAGTTTTTTTGGAGTAGTTGCTCTTACTGGTTTTGTAGCCACCTTTGTGGGGCTTCGTCTTATCGGCAGGGGAATCATACAGCAAGCTCAGGACAAGGTTCGTCTCGACCTCTATTCCGCCCATGAAGTGTACTATGAAAACCTGAGAAGAACTGAGACCACTCTCGAGTTTACCGTCGTAAGACCCTCGCTGCAGGATGCGTTGGAACGAGAAGATAAAGAGGAGCTAAAGGCAATTTTGACCGAGGTTAAAGAGAAGGGGGAGCTGGATATATTAACCGTTCTTGACAGAGACTTACGGGTGGTGTGCCGGGCGAACAACCCCGCAGTCTTTGGAGACAGCCAGGCAAATGACAACCTCATCCAATGGGTAGTTAGAGAAAAAAAGGTCGTCTCTTCAACCGAGATAGTTCCTCATGAAGAGTTGGTGAGAGAGGGGGGCAATTTAGCCGAGCGGGCAACCATTAAGATCCTCCCCACCCCCAAAGCCAAGCCAAGCAGAAAAGAGGTGGAGACCTTGGGTATGATGTTGAAGGCGGCAGCCCCAATTTTTGACCAATCGGGAGAGTTCATCGGAATACTCTGTGGGGGTAATTTAATCAATCAGAATTATGCTATTGTAGATAAGATTAAAGATATTGTTTATCATGGCGAGAAATACCGGAATAAGGATATTGGCACCGCCACCATCTTCCAGGGTGACCTTCGTATCTCCACCAATGTGCCGACAGCGAGTGGAGAGAGGGCAATAGGCACCCGCGTCTCATCTGAGGTATACGACCAGGTATTAACTAAAGGGAGCTGGTGGATTGATAGAGCTTTCGTAGTAAACAACTGGTATATCACAGCTTATGAGCCAATAGGAAACTTAAATGGCGAGATTATCGGCATCCTCTATGTCGGTATGTTAGAAGATAAATTTGTGGATATGAAGAACAGGACACTTTTAATATTGCTCGGCATAACTTTAATAGGGGTGATGGTCGCTATGATAGTCTCTTACCTTTTGGCAACCCGGATAGTGAAGCCGATAAAATACCTCGTATACGGTTCCCAACAATTAGCAAAAGGGGATCTAACCTATCGGGTCAAGCTAAAATCAAAGGATGAGATTGGAGAATTGGGGGAAACCTTCAATTATATGGCTTCTTCCCTTAAGGAACGAGACGACAGGATCAAACAATTTGCTCAGCGAGAGATTATGAAAAGTCAGCGGTTAGCCTCATTGGGACAGTTAGCAGCTGGGGTTGCCCATGAGATAAACAATCCCCTTGGTGCTATACTGATATACAGCAATTTGCTACTGGAGGATATCCATGAAAAAGGCCCTCTCCGCCATAATCTGAAAAGAATCGTTCACGAAACCAACCGGTGCACCGAGATAGTCAAAGGACTGCTCCAATTTGCCCGAAAGACCGAGCCCCGGATGGAGCCTTCCGATGTTAATGAGTTATTGAATGATGTCTTTTCCGTGGTGGAGAAACAAGCCCAATTTCAAAATATCGCCGTTAGTAAAAATCTATCCCCTGAGCTTCCCACCGTCATGGCTGATAAGGGACAAATCAGGCAGGTCTTTATGAACATCATCCTCAACGCAGCCGAGGCTCTAAACGGAAAAGGGGACATCATCCTGGCTACGCGTCTGGCATCGACCGACCACTTTATTGAGATAGAATTTACTGATAACGGTCCCGGAATTCCGTCCGAGGATCTGGATAGAGTGTTTGAACCATTTTTCACCACCAAGGATATGGGAACGGGGTTGGGTTTATCCATCAGCTACGGGATTATAGAAAGGCATAAGGGAAGCATATTTGTCAAAAGTGAGCCAAGCAAGGGCACCACTTTCGTTATTCGTTTGCCCGCAAAAGGAGAGGAGACGAAAAAATAGATGTCTATTTCTGCTAATATCTTGGTTGTAGACGATGAAGAGGTAATGCGGAGTGCCTGCACCCAGACTCTCAACCGTGATGGTCACCGGGTCAGGGTTGCTGAGAATGGAGAGCGAGGGCTGGCAATGATAAAAGAGGAGGTTTTTGATATTGTAATCCTTGACCTGGTGATGCCCGGATTAAGCGGAATGGACTTCCTCCACAAGGTAAAAGAAGATTTCCCCGACCTGTTAGTGATTGTCATTACAGGATATGCCACCGTGGAATCGGCAGTGGAGGCTATGAAAAGGGGGGCTTACGATTATATCCCCAAACCATTCACCCCCGATGCTTTGAGGATGGTTGTCCGAAGGGCTATTGAAAAAAGGGAGCTGATTTTAAGAAACCTCTTTCTGCAACAGGAGCTGAAGACCAGAATAGGGAAGGTAGAAATAATTGGAAAGAGCAAGCCCATCCAGGAGGTTCTGAAGCTGGTAAGAAAGGTCGCCCCCACTGATAGCACAGTCCTCATCACCGGGGAGAGCGGCACCGGCAAGGAGCTGATAGCCCGTGCCATCCACCAAATCAGTCCTCGCCATCAGAAACCCTTCGTCACCGTCGACTGCGGTGCCCTGGTGGAGACCCTCTTCGAAAGTGAGCTCTTTGGACATGTTAAGGGGTCGTTCACCGGTGCTGTGGCGACCAAATATGGAAGATTCGAGATAGCCAATGGCGGAACCATCTTCCTCGACGAGATAGGGAACATTGGTCAGAATATCCAGGCAAAGCTCCTCCGGGTGATTCAGGAAAGGGAGATAACCAGGGTGGGGAGCTCCCAGGTTATCAAGGTAGATGTGCGTATAATAGCGGCTACCAATAAAGACCTCTGGAAAGAGGTTAAGGAGGGGAACTTTCGCGAAGACCTCCTTTACAGGTTGCAGGTAGTCCCCATTAACATACCACCTATTAAGGAACGGAAAGAAGATATCCCTCTATTGGCAGAATATTTTGTAGAGAAGTGCTATAAAAAATTGAAAAAGCCGAAGAAGACAATCAGCCCCCAGGCGGTGGATAAACTACGCCAGTATAGTTGGCCGGGCAATGTGAGGGAGCTGGAGAATACCATAGAGCGGGCAATAGTCCTGAGCGATAGAGAGACCATAGAGCCTGACGACCTTTTCCTTTCAAACCCTTATAGCCCCCATCAGGAGGAACCAGACCCTATAGAGGTTAGGACCCTCTCCGAGATGGAAAAAGAACATATTATAAGAACACTTCACATGTTACAAGGAAACAAGAGCAAAACAGCCGAAAGATTGGGTATTGACCGAAAGACCCTCTGGGCAAAGATGAAGAGATATGGCTTAGATTAGCCCCTCTCTAGTGAGGCAAATCGCCACCCTCTGGGGCGAAATTCCCCAGGTTAGCCCAATAGCTTAGCCCACAAAAAACTCCTCATATTTTCCATCCCACAGCATCCCCTTTACTATTAGCCATTTATGGTGGCCCCTCCGGGAACTATCTACTGAGCTCTTTGGTATGAAGTATGCTTATATAATAAGTGGTGATGGCTATGAGGAAAAAGAGGGGTAGAATACTTATTGTGGAGCCCGACCCAAAGGACAGAGAAAATTTAGCTACCGTCTTGAGGCGCCAGGAATATGAAGTGCACACCAGCGGCGAATTTGTAAATGCCCTCGATAAACTCAGGGAAAGGGATTTCGATTGCATTATACTTAACACCTATCTGCCAGGGATAAAGGGATATGAAGCAGCTTCTATCTTGAAACAATTCTCCCCCGCCACCGAGCTGATCATGACAACCAATGAAAATACCATAGAATTGGAAGCCAGAAGCAGAAAAGAGAATATCTTTTACTATTATGTCAAATCCTCAGATATTGAAGAGTTGGTTTTAGCAGTTAATAATCTATTTAACAGGTTGAAAGGGGGGAGAGTAACTAATGCTCCATATTCCTCTAAACATAAAGAATTTTCACCATAACGGACTTTGCTGATGAAGGACAAATTTATAATTTTAATAATTGATGATGAAGAATCCATCAGAGATTCGTGCTCCCAGGTGCTATCTAAAGAGGGGTATTCTACCGAAACAGCTGAATATGGCAATGTAGGTCTGGAGAAAGCAAAGGAGATGAAGCCTGACCTGGTGCTGGTGGACCTTAAGATGCCGGGCATCAGTGGAATGGAAGTTTTGGAGAGCTTGAAAGACATTGACCCCGATATTGTCTCCATTGTAATTACCGGCTATGCCACCATTGAATCGGCAGTAGAAGCGATGAAACTGGGTGCCTATGATTATATTCCCAAACCCTTTACCCCCAGTGAACTTCGCATTATCACCCGCCGGGGACTGGAGAGAAGGAGGCTCCTGTTAGAAACAGCCGCTCTCAGACAAGAGAAGAAACAGATGGAAGAAAATTTCATCTCCTTAGTTACCCACGAACTGCGTAGCCCTATGATTGCGGTGAAACAGTACTTCGATGTTATCCTTGAGGAAGAGATAAGCGGTAAGCTTACAGAAAAACAGAAAGAGATGCTGAGCCGTGCCAGCCAACGGATAGATGGTCTGATGAAATTGGTGAACGACTGGCTACAGATGATGGGCATCAAAGAAAACGGAGTAGCTAAAAGGTCTCAAGCCTTCGACATTAAGCCATTGTTAGCGGAGGCTATTGAACTGTTGAAACCCTTGGCAGATAAGAGCGAGGTTGCTCTCCAATTGGAGTCCTTTGATGCTCTTCCGTTGGTTTATGGTGATAATAGCACTCTCAAACATGTCTTTATCAATCTTCTCAGCAACGGGATACAGTATAACCGCAAGGGAGGAAAGGTAGCTGTTTGCCTAAGAGAGGAGGGGGGCTTCCTGGCAGTGGATATCACCGACACTGGTATAGGCATCCCAGAAGAGAATCTACCACTGATTTTCGACCAGTTTTATCGTGTCAGAGGAAAAGAGACCCGGAAAATCATTGGCACTGGATTGGGGCTTTCTATTGTCAAAAGGATTGTAGAAGCTCATAAAGGTCAGATTAAAGTTCATAGCACCCTCGGTAAAGGGAGCACATTTACGGTATTGCTCCCCAAGGCGCCACAAAACCAGAAACAAAATAAGGGACTGAAAAAGTCCATTAAAAAGGCGAGGGTTTAAACATTAACCCTAAATCAATTAAAGGAGTGAAAAATGAATAAGAAAATATTGATTATTGACGACGATGAGGACTTTGTTGCCGTCACGGAAGCGATTTTTGGGTCAAAATCGTACCAATGTGTCGCTGCCTATTCAGGCAAAGAGGGATTGCAGAAGATAAAGGAGGAGAATCCTGACCTGATTATCGTTGATGTAATGATGGAGGATATGACCGCGGGGTTCAGGCTGGTCAATATCTTGCGCACTGCTGAAGAAGGTTCAGAATATTACCCTTATAGCAGAATTCCATTATTGATGGTTACTATTTATGAGGATGTGACCAAGAGGGGCATCAGGGAAAAAGCGGGGACCACCTTACTGCCGGTCGATGAATTCATGAGGAAACCTATAAAACCACTGGAACTGTTAGCTAAGATTGAACAGATGTTGGCTAAGTAACCTCCTGTGGATTAAAAATTGCCAGATTATAGTAAGGAAATAACTATGTAAGGTTGGGGAATGACAGAATCGCATCGAGTGAAGAAAAAGAGCAAACTGCCTGGTGAAGCTGTTCCCAATACAACCCTACCGAAGGATAAGCTGTTACAGGCAGACAGATGGGTGGCGGTAGGGAAACTATCCCGTAATGTAGCCCATCAGCTCAACAGCCACCTAACCGGCATCCTAACCTATGCCCATTTCTTGGTGGAAGAGATCCCCGAGTCCGACCCCAAAAAGGAATATGCGGAGACAATATTAAAGGAGACGAACAATTGCAGGGATATTATCGCTCAATTCCAGAAGTTTGCCAGAGCTGAAACCTCGGAGACCATTATAGCCAATCTTAACGAAGTTATTGAAGAACTCCTTCTCCTTCTGGAACATAAGGCTACCACCCAGAATGTAAAATTGGTGAGGAAATTAAATAAGAAACTTCCCAATATAGCCGTTGATGTGACTAAGATAAAAGAAGCTTTCTGGAACTTAATGACCAATGCTTTGGAAGCCACGCTCAAAGGAGGAAGCCTCACCATAGAAACCAAAATGGATAAGGTGAATAATCTCCTGGTGATAGGGCTTACCGACAGCGGACCGGGCATCCCTCAAGAAGATATGGCTCATATATTCGAACCATTTTTCACCATACGCCATCAGCAAGCTGGCTTAGGGCTTTATTCTACCTATTGGAACATAAAAAATTTGGGGGGAACAATAGAGGTCAAGAGCAAACATGGTCAGGGAACCACTTTTATCGTTAAGCTACCTCGCGGTGATAAAGCGAAGGGAGGGTAAGCAATAAGATATTGTAATGCACCTTGTTAAGATAGCCCCTGGTGGCTGTATTATGGGAGGTAGAAAATATGAACAACAAGGTAAGCATCTTAGTCGTAGACGATGAACCCATTGTCTGCGACAGCTGCAAAAAAATATTAACCGACAAGGGGTTTACGGCTGAAACGGCTCTGAACGGCAAAGAGGCGCTAAAAAAGTTCAAGCAAGGGGATTTTGATATCGTTATCGTCGATTTGAAGATGCCAGGGATTGATGGTATGGAGGTCTTACAGAGTGTCAAAAAAAGCAAACCCGAGGTTGATGTGGTCATGATAACAGGTTACGGGACAATCCCCACGGCAGTAGAGGCGATGAAATTAGGGGCTGCCGACTATGTTCCCAAGCCCTTTACTCCTGTAGAACTGAGTAAAATAATTTCCCAGGTGGTAGAAAAAAGGAGCATCTTAGCCCGGGAAAAAGCCCTCAAGGGGAAGGGAGCCATCCTGTTAGATGTTCACAAAAGGCCCCCTAAGGTCGCCTATCATCCAGAGCTTGTCTGGGTTAAAGATATCAAGATAGAGGAGGCACTGGATGAGAATTTCCTCAACGAAGTCCGCTCGACCCCCGGGGGTGAACGGGTGATAGACTGCATGCAGTGCGGCACCTGCAGTGGCTCCTGTCCCCTTGCCTATCGGATGGACTACACCCCACGGGAAATCAACGCTATGGTTAGAGCTGGGCTGCGTGATGAAGTGCTATCCAGCAATAGCATCTGGACTTGTTCTTCCTGTTACCTATGCACCGTTCGCTGCCCACGAGAGATAAAGATAACCGATATCATGTACGTCCTCAAGAACATTGCTATGAAGGATAAAAGGTTTCTCAAAAAGGCTAAAGCCCCTTTGCTCTCCAAGTACTTTGTCAACATTGTCAACCGATATGGGAGAAACCACGAGTTGGAGTTGACTTTGAGGTTCTTTCTGAGAGCCAATCCAAAAGCCATGTTGAAGCACTCCTTTATGGGTCTGCAATTATTCTTGCGGAAGCGGTTCACCTTATTCCCCAAAAGAATCAAAAATATCAAGCAACTGCGAACTATGGTGAAAAAAGCTGAAGCTTTAGGAGGTTTTTGATGAAATACACCTATTATCCCGGCTGCTCCTTAGAAACCTCATCCAAATCCTATAGTGATAGTGCCTTAGCCGTATCCGAACTGCTCGGCGTTGAACTAATTGAGCTGGAAGACTGGAACTGCTGCGGCGCTACCGTCTATCTCTCCTATGAAGAGCTTATCTCCTTTACCCTCTGTGCCCGTAATCTGGCTTTAGCTGAGAAATATGACCGCGATATAGCTGTTCCTTGCAGTTCCTGCTATACCAGCCTCAAGAAGACCTCTTCCTACATCCAAGAGAATGCTGAGCTTAGAGATAAAATCAGCCAGGCTTTGCAGACAGCCAATTTGAAATACAAGGGTAAGGTAGAAATTAAACATCTACTTGAGGTCTATGTGAATGATGTTGGTTTAGATGGTATCAAATCCAGCGTAAAAAGAGAATTAAAGGGACTAAAGGTTGCTCCTTATTATGGGTGCCAGATTGTCCGACCCGCCCATGGATTTGATGACCCGGAGAACCCCACCTCTTTAGACAAGCTGACAGAGGCCTTAGGTGCCACCCCCGTTTATTACCCCAACAAGACAAGCTGTTGCGGAAGTTCCCTGGTGGCTACCAATGAAGAGCTTGCCTTCCGAATGCAGAGAGACCTGCTGTTGTGTGCTGCTCAAAACGGTGCCGAGGTCATCATTACCGTCTGCCCCCTGTGTCATATGGCACTTGATGCCTACCAGAAAAAGGTGGGAAAAATGTACGGGTTCAACTTTAAAATACCTGTTTTGCACTTTACCCAGCTGATGGGATTAGCCTTTGGTGTCTCATCCAAAAAGCTGGGCATCAAAACCGGCTTAGTTCCCTTGAACAAAGCTTTATCGGTTTACATATAGAGGAGTGAGATATCATGGAACCGAGAATTGGTGTCTATATCTGCCATTGTGGCACTAACATTGCAGGAAGGATAAACACTGAGGAAGTGGTAAAATATGCCAGCACGCTCCCTTATGTCACCATCGCCAAGGATTACAAATTTATGTGCTCGGACCCAGGTCAAAAGCTTATAATAGATGATATAAAAGAGCATAAACTCAACCGTGTAGTGGTAGCCTCCTGCTCCCCTACAATGCACGAGCCAACCTTCAGGAGAACCTGCCAGCAGGGAGGGTTAAATCCATATCTGTTCCAGATGGCTAACATCAGGGAGCATTGCTCTTGGGTCACCGAGGATGAAGGCTCAGCCACCAACAAGGCTAAAGCTCTCGTCGCCGGGGCGGTGTATAAAGCGATGTATTTAGAGCCCCTGGAGGTCAAAAAGGTAAAAATTAACCCCAATACCCTTATTGTGGGAGCGGGAATAGCTGGCATTCAGGCTGCCTTGACGATAGCGGACTCGGGGCATAAAGTCTATCTGGTGGAGAGGGAGCCCTCCATCGGAGGACATATGGCTCAGTTTGACAAAACCTTTCCCACCCTGGACTGCGCCGCCTGTATCCTCACCCCAAAGATGGTCCAGGTGGGTCAACATAAGAATATCAAACTATTTACCTATAGCGAGGTCTTGGAGGTCTCCGGCTATGTCGGTAATTTTAAGGTGAAAATCCTCAAAAAAGCTCGCTATGTTGACCCCGATAAGTGCACTGGCTGTGGCGAGTGTGCCTTAAAATGCCCTATCAAGGTGCCCAGCGAATTTGATGAGAAGCTGGGCATGAGAAGAGCAATCTATAAGCCCTTTGCCCAGGGTGTCCCCAATGTATACACCATAGACAAAGAGCGTTGCACCAAACTCCTCAAAGACAAATGTGGGCTGTGCGAGAAAATATGTCCCCCAGGTGCCATTGACTTCAAGCAAACCGATGAAATCATAGAGGTTAGTGTGGGGGTTATTATCCTAGCAACGGGATTTCAGCTTTTTGACGCCAGCCAGATGCCCCAATACGGCTACGGCAGGCTGGACAATGTCCTCAGCAGCCTTGAGTTTGAGCGACTGTGCAGTGCCAATGGTCCCACCGGGGGAGAAATCTTGTTGAAAGATGGAACTAAGCCGAAGAGCGTAGGGATATTGCACTGTATTGGAAGCCGGGACGATAGGTTCCACCCTTACTGCTCTCGAGTCTGCTGTATGTACTCTCTGAAATTTGCCCACCTGATAAAGGACAAGATAGGAGCTGGAGTTTACCAGTTCTACATTGATATGCGGTGTTTTGGAAAGGGCTATGAGGAGTTCTACAACAGGTTGCTGGAGGAAGGGGTGCACTTTGTCCGCGGAAAAGCGGCTGAGGTAACCGATTTTGCCGTTTATAAAGGGGAAGAGGGGAAGCTCATTGTCCGATGCGAGGACACTGCCATAGGAGCCATCAGGAGAATACCGCTCGATATGGTGATTCTGGCTAACGCTCTGGAGGCAAGGGAGGATGCTAAGGAGGTCGCTCGCATCTTCTCCATAAACACCGGGGCTGATGGTTTCTTCATTGAGAGGCACCCCAAGCTGGCTCCAGTCTCTACCACCACCGATGGGGTTTTCATTGCCGGTTGTTGCCAGGGTAACAAAGATATACCCGATGTAGTCGCCCAGGGTGGCGCCGTCGCCGCAGAAGCTCTGTCACTGATAGACAGAGGCGAGGTAGAAATCGAGCCCTACACCGCGGTAATTAATGAGGAGTTATGCAGTGGGTGCAAGACATGCATAGAGCTATGCCCCTATTCTGCCATAGAATTTGACGAGGAGAAGAAAGTATCAGTAGTTAACGACGCCCTGTGCAAGGGCTGCGGCACCTGTGTTGCCGCTTGCCCCTCGGGAGCAGCTACTGCCCAGCATTTCACCGATAAGCAGATCTTCTCCCAGATTGAGGGGGTGCTCGCCTAACTTAGAGTACCGAAGCTCCCATCCTTAGTTAGAATTCCTATTGACAGGTGTAGTATACTATCTGTCGGGAAAAGCAGAGGAGGTAAGACAGTGGACCTAAACATAATTGTCTTCGTAATCGTAGGGTTTATCGCTCAAATAATTGATGGTGCTCTTGGAATGGCTTATGGGGTTAGCTCAAATAGCTTTTTACTTAGCATCGGCATACCACCAGCCGCAGCAAGTGCCAGTGTTCACACAGCAGAGGTATTCACCACCTTTGTATCTGGAGTCTCACACTTAAAGTTTGGCAATGTTGAAAAAAAGCTGTTCAAGAAGCTTCTGATTCCAGGTATAATAGGGGGAGTGTTAGGAGCTTATATTCTCACCGCGTTGCCAGCGAAAACGATAAAGCCCTTTGTCGGCGTTTATCTGCTGATAATGGGGCTGATGATACTTCGAAAGGCATTTAAGAAAATCCAAGAGAGAAGAGTGGAAACCAAACTTATCCCCTTGGGGGCAGCTGGAGGGTTCTTTGATGCCATTGGAGGTGGCGGCTGGGGTCCCATAGTAACATCTACTTTAATGGCCAGAGGACATAATCCCAGGCGCACTATTGGTTCGGTTAACCTGGCAGAGTTTTTCGTAACCTTAGCTGAAGCGGTAACCTTCTTCGCCATACTTGGACTGGTTCATTGGCAGGTAATAGTTGGCTTACTCATTGGGGGAGTCTTAGCCGCTCCTCTGGCAGCCTATATCTGCAAGAGGCTACCGGCCCGAGCATTGATGATAATAGTTGGAACATTAATCATGGTTTTAAGCATAAGAACTATATATCTGGCTCTAATATAAGAAGAGGATGGGGAAAATTAGCGTCATCAGCTAACATAACATATACGCTTCGAGCCTGTGTCTTTGCCCCTCGAAACATTCGCTATTGGAGAAAACCTCTTCCATCCGCCAAACATTAAGCCATATCAGTAAATCCACCAACATAGTCCACAGTCTTGAGAGTTATAATTACCTTCCGTTAACCCCGGAAAATAACTCCATTATCCTCTGCAGGCTGTGGTAAGCGATATGGGAAAGAGAGGGGGTTTTCTGAAGCTCATCGCTCCCATTGTGCCAAGCTGCCAGCATCGGTGGAATATTCTGCTAAATTTTGCTATAAGCTGGCATATTTAGATTTCCCCACCAGAATAAGAATAACTTATGCTGTTTTCTCTCTATATAACCGTCCTTTTACTCGCCAACCATTTGTATTAAGGTTCTTGAGAACCCCTTCCAGCAGGAATCCTCCACTCCGTCAGTATTTCCACAACGATGTATTCTCACCCTTAGGCGCGTTCTTAGTTATGTGTTCGGCCATATTCTTTTCGAGTTCCCCAGCACGACCCAT
>Ga0209979_1002793_pt1 | contig 16205 bp, 12 predicted proteins | sample AnhtaG_FD_183114 | JGI IMG/M metagenome (GOLD analysis project Ga0209979, IMG submission 183114) | Deep subsurface microbial communities from Anholt, Denmark to uncover new lineages of life (NeLLi) - Anholt_01485 metaG (SPAdes) (version 2) | ecosystem: Environmental > Aquatic > Marine > Oceanic...
AAATAAAACCAGGGGAGTTGTATCGACGAAACGACATTATCAACTCGCAGAGGCGTCTGGTTGAATCGGGATACTTCAGCACCTTCCAGCTTCGTCGCGCCGATACCCTCGCTGACCGGTTGAGGCCTGATTTTATGCTTAGGGTGCGCGAAAAGAAACCAACTTACCTCACTGTTAAAACCGGTGTCGGGCAGTCAGAGGTGCGTGACCTCACCTGGGATTTCTCGACCGGGTTCGGCAAACATAACTTTCTTGGCTCTCGCCGTTATAACCTGCAGGCGCAACTATCGTTCGGCGTTGGGCGCGACACGCGACTGTTGAATCACAACTACCGCCTGCGCTTTACCGAACCGTGGCTCTTGGGAATACGCATGCCCCTCTCTCTGACGGGCAAGTACGAGCCTGGTGTCAAAGACCCGGTGCAGAATTACCGGATACAAACCTGGTCGGTCGCCGTGTCCACCGCCAGAAACTTCGGCCGAGAGGTCAAGGCGGATTTGGGACTGGAGTACGAGTCGGTCAATATCTTCGGCGTACCGGAAGATCAAGTGGAACTAAAGGAGGAATTGAAGAAGGGGATCTCCGTTAGGCGCAAGCTGTACACGAAGTTCCGACGTGACAGCCGGGATGATATTTTCATCGCCCGGAAAGGATCTGTCACCGATCTCTCATTCGAATATTTCGGGGGTTTTCTGGGCGGCGATGACCATTTTTACAAGTGGCAGGCAAGCTGGTCCAGCTACCAGGTGGTTTGGCCGGGCTGGATATCAGCTACCCGTTTCAGGGTCGGCTGGGCCGAGGAATTTAGCCAGTCGGACGAGGTGCCGGTAGCTGACCGCTTTTACCTGGGGGGCGCCAATACGGTCAGGGGGTTTAAGGAGAACTCGCTCGGACCTGTCCGCGATGACGGCAGCCCCCGGGGGGCCAATTACACCTTTGTCTTCAATCAGGAATTCCGCTGGCCGACGCTCCAGATATTCCGTGTCATTCCTCTTTTGAATGATTTACTCCGGACGTTTCCTCTCTGGCAGTCGGTTTTTGTCGACGTCGGCAACGGATTCACCCACACTAGTGAGTTTAAGCTCTCCTCCCTTGCTTACAGCTACGGCACCGGAGTGCAAATCGTGTCACCGGCGGGGCCGATACGTATCGACTACGCCCGCCGGATAAAGACCGACAAAATCGATTTTGACGACCGCTGGCATTTTACTATATTATATGCGTTCTGAGAGCGTAATCCTCAACGACTATACGCCTTGGCTTCGTATTTACGGGTAGCAAGTTAGCATGAGTTGACAGGAAAAGAGAATATGGAACCGATCTATCTTGACCATAATGCCACCACGCCGGTTGATTCGGCTGTGGTGGAAGCAATGCTACCGTACCTGACTGATCGTTTCGGCAATGCCAGCTCCGTCCACCAGTTCGGTCGTGACGCCAAGGTGGCTTTGGAAAACGCCCGCGAGCAGATAGCGGCTTTTATCAACTGTGAACCGTCAGAGCTGTACTTCACCACCGGTGGCACCGAGTCCGACAATATTGCTATCTTGGGAACGGCGTATCAACTTCGTGCAAGAAAAAGCCACCTAGTGGCTGGAGCCACAGAGCATCACGCCGTTTTGGAACCTGCGGAGCATCTTCATAATAAAGAGGGCTTCGCCCTCGATCTACTGCCGGTCAACAGGGAAGGATTTGCTTCACCCGATCAGTTGAGGGAACTGGTAACTGAAAAGACAGCCCTTGTCTCGATCATGCACGCTAACAACGAGACCGGCGCCATACAGGATATCACTCCCTTAGCTGAGGTCACCCATGAAAAGGGCACCCTCTTCCATACCGATGCTGTGCAGTCCGTCGGCAAGATTAAGGTCGATGTAAAAGAGCTGGGGGTGGACATGCTTTCCTTGACCGGACATAAGATCTATGGTCCCAAGGGGGCCGGAGCTCTATTCATACGGCAAGGTGTCAAAATCGCTCCTCTCTTTTACGGCGGTTCGCACGAAAAGAAACGCCGCCCCGGAACCGAAAATGTCGCCGGCATAGTCGGACTGGCCAAAACGCTTGAGATTGCCGGGCAAAGACGCCAACAGGATTTCAAGCAGCTAAGTGCACTGGCAGACTACTTTATAGGTGCTGTGATGGTAAATATTCGTGATGTCTTCCTGAATGGACCGCGCACGAACAGAATCCCGCCGACGGTGAATCTCTCGTTTAAGGGGGTTGAAGGAGAGTCGATTGTCCTCGCTCTCGATTTAGAGCAGGTGGCCGTTTCGTCCGGCTCGGCTTGCACCTCCGGCGCCGCGGAACCGTCGCACGTGCTCACGTCTATGGGCGTCCCGCCCGTGCTGGCTCAGGGAGCAATCCGCTTTTCTATGGGGCGTGCCACCACGAAAGAGCAGCTTGACTACGTGCTTGAGAAACTGCCGCCGATAATCAAGCGGCTACGGGCGATGTCACCGATGTATGGTCAAGCGGATTCTAATTGAAGTAGGTCAGGACGCTTGTCGTCCTGACAACTTCTTAACGTCAGGAGCACAAGGCTCCTGACCTACGAGAGTACCGAATGGCCAAGAAAGTCCTTGTTGCCCTGTCAGGCGGGGTTGACTCCTCCGTCGCCGCCGTGCTCTTAAAGGAGCAGGGGTACGATGTCGTCGGGGCACACATGAAGCTGTGGGATTATATTGACGTTGGCGGTGACATTTACAAAGACGGTCGCTGCTGCAGTCTCGACGCCATCACCGACTGCCGGATGGTCTGTGGCACCATAGGTGCACCTTTTTACGTCCTTAACCTATCATCGGAGTTCAAAGAAAGGGTAATTGATAATTTTGTCTCAGAATACAAAGCGGGGCGCACGCCCAATCCGTGCGTGAGGTGCAATTCTCAGGTGAGATGGACGGCGTTTTTGCGCAAGGCAGTTGAGATTGGCTGTGACTATATTGCCACCGGCCATTACGCCCTTGTCGAGCGCACGGCCAATGGCCGCTTTTTCATACGCAAGGGCGTTGATGAAACGCGCGACCAGTCGTATGTGCTGTGGGGTTTGACACAAGAGGCACTGTCGAAGACGTTAATGCCCCTTGGGGCCCTGCGGAAATCAGAGGTGCGCGCGATTGCCCGCAAACATAACCTTCGCACGGCGGAGAGAAAAGAGTCCCGTGAAATATGTTTTGTGGCGGATGACGATTACAGACGTTTCCTGCAAGAGTGGGAAGCAAAAAAGGGTAAACGGTCTGAACCTGGAGACATTGTGCTTGAGAACGGCACAGTCGTTGGTCGGCATGACGGCGCTGCCTTCTACACAATTGGCCAGCGCAAGGGGTTGGGCATTGCCCATCCGACACCGCTGTACGTCCAGCGCATCGACGTCGAGAACAACCGCGTCATTGTCGGGGAGAATGACGCCCTGTTCATATCGGAACTGATTGCTGAAGACGTCAACTGGATGGGTATGGAGCCGACTGACAAGCCCTTTGAGGCAGACGTAAAGATCCGTTACATGCATCAGCCTGCCTCGGCCACCATCAACTGCTTGACCGATAACAGATTCCAGGTTATCTTCAAAGAAAAGCAACGAGCCATCACCCCCGGCCAGTCAGTAGTGCTTTACGATAGAGACATCTTGCTGGCGGGTGGGATCATCTCGTAGGCGCACCGGCAGGATTGGAGATGCGAACATGAAAATAGCCGTTATCGGCGCCGGGTTAATGGGACGGGCGGTGCTGTATGATCTGGCCCTCAACGAGGACGTGCAGTTGGTGGGCCTTTTCGATATCAATGAGAAACTGGCGTCCGAGATTGCAGGCAAATACGGCGGTGGCAAAGCCTCACCGGCGCAGTTTGACGCTTCCGACGTCGAGGCCGCCACGCGCCTGCTGGCCGACTACGATGCCGCTGTTTCATGCGTCACTTACAGGTATAATCCGGGGCTGACCAGAGCCGCCATAGGAGCAAAGTGCCACCTTGTCGATCTCGGCGGCAACAACGACGTCGTCAGAACCCAGCTTGAGATGGATGACGATGCCAGAGAGGCCGGGGTGATTGTCGTTCCCGACTGCGGCCTGGCCCCGGGAATGGTCTCGATCCTGGCGGCGGACGGGATTAACAGATTTGATCGGGTAAACTCCTTGAAGATAAGAGTCGGCGGCCTTCCCCAGTCGCCGCGGCCACCCTTGAACTATCAGATGCTCTTTTCCGCCGAAGGCTTGATCAACGAATACTGGGAACCCTGTATCATACTTGAAAACGGTAAGAAAAAAAACGTAAATCCGATGACCGGTGTGGAGACGCTGGAGTTTGACGGCATCGGGGAGCTGGAGGCGTTTTACACTTCCGGCGGGACCTCGACTCTTCCAGACACGTACGCCGGCAAGATTGATTCCCTCGACTACAAGACCATCCGTTACCCGGGGCATTGCACTCTTTTCAAGTCAATGCTCGAAATCGGACTGGCTTCTCGGCAACCCATAAATGTTGACGGGCAGATGGTTGAGCCACGGGCTGTTCTTAGGGCGATTCTGGATAAAAACCTCACTTTTGGAGATCCGGACATGACGTTGGTGCGCCTGACGTTTGAGGGCAAAAAAGACGGCAAAGATAAACGATGTATCTATGAAATCGTTGACCGTCAGGATTCGAAAACCGGGCTGACGGCGATGATGCGCACTACCGCTTTCCCGGCTTCAATCATCGCCTGGATGGCCGCCTCCGGGCATATAGCTGAGCGGGGGTGCAAACCCCAGGAACTGGTGATTAATCCAGCGCTGTTTATTGCCCAGTTGAAAAAGCGGGGGATAAATATGGCGATAAAGGAGTGAATTTGCCACACGTACAGCCTTGTAGGTCGGAACCCCTGCGGTTCCGACAACCCCGGGCTTGGGGCAGATGTGGACATCTGCCGCCCACAAAATCCTGGCATACGCTGCCGCTCCTCGGCTAACCTCACCACAAATCAGCACTGTAGGTCGAAACCCCTGCGGTTTCGACAATTGTTCTCAGGTCACGCGTCAAATGTCAAAAGCACAGGGCTTTTGACCTACTCTGCTTCACTGCGGAGCGGGATAGTACGGAAGAGTCTCAATAGCCACAACGTTGGAGTCGTTCCGGTGCCATTCCAGGAACTCGATGTCCAGTGTGTCCTCAGTCGTCCTTCTTCGCATGACAAGATCAACCGATGTACAGGAATCAGGGAAGATGCCGATGTTACAGATACTGTGCCGACCAAGCGAAGTATCAAGGGGGTTGACAATAAGGTGGCACACCCCGATTGGGATGCTGTCGATGGGTACGACGTTCTGGCCGGTTTGCATCAGGTCGAAGTAACGAGTGTCCCAGTGTACCAACGCCCCGTGATGATTGTAAATCAAAGGCGCTTGAACCCTTGTGCTCTCAGTTGGCATGGTTACCCGGAGAAGGAGCGCCCCGAATACCCCACCAGGCTTCGCCTCTTCATGAGGCTCGTTCTTGTCGCTGACATGCGGCTTGATCTCAACCGGCCATTCTTCCCAAAACCGCTTCACAGTTGGAAGGGAAACTACGTCTGGGAGAGCCTGGAGCGGAAAGCGAGTTCTTGCAACTCCGACAAACTGGTGTTCAATCTCCACCCCCAAGGCTTCCAGATCTGCGCCGTCACCCTCGTAGAATATTCCCGTTTTAACGTACGGAATCCCGTCGGCAAATAGCAGCCCAAAACACGTCACCAAGTAGCGCCCTTCACCAACGTACTCAGGGTCAAAGTAGAGATTGTAGAAGTATTCTAGCGACCAGCTCACTTTCTCCAGTTTGCCGGCATTCGCATGCGGATTGAACAACAAAAACAAGCCAAACGCTGTGATTGCAATTAACCTTTTCATCTTGCCCTCCAATTATCTTAGGAAGCAAGTAAGTTTCTATTGTAAGGACGCAATCCACCTGGATTTGTCAAACGCTTTTTATGTGGTCGGCAGATGCCCACATCTACCCCAGCTTGACTCCCGCCCCATCCGTAACGGATGGCGCGATCCCTGTGATCGTGCCAGTGAATCGGCCGGCTACCACAAATCAGCCGGGAAGACTATGGAAAGCTTGACCACGCCGCCCGGATTGATGCTTACGTTATAGCTGACCGTATCGCTGTCCGGCAGATAAATCAGGCTTAGCCTGGGGGCGCCGATAGGGACGTTGGAAAAAGAGAAGTTACCCTTTGCGTCCGGGTTGGCTAAGGCGGTCGTGTAGTTACCGGAGCCGTCGGGATAGATCAGACGAACGATCAGTGAGTCTTTGTAAACAGCCCCCGGCATGGTGCTACCGGCGTCAACCACAACACCCTCGACCAAGTTGTTGAGCAAATCCGCCGAGCTATTGGCAAACAGCTTGTCGATATTCGAACCGGAACCGGTCGAACGTATCAGGGTGTCGGTGTACACATAGTTAACGTCCCAGGCGTCTTTCTTAAAACCGTCGCTTTTAAAGCCCGTTGCCATGTATGGCCCATCCCAGGTAGCGTAGCCGCCGGGGTTTTGAGCCAGGGCGTCCAGATTGGGAGGAAGAGCGCCCACGTCGCCGACATAGCCAAAATCGGCGCGAGCGCCGTTTACATATACCTCCGGATTCCCAACAATTGCACGGGCAAGCTGGTCCAGTTCCTTTTTAGTCTGCTCATACTGGGCGGTTTCAATTGAAACCGACATCTTACGCGTGGCGATAGTAGCCAGAACGCCGACGAGCAAGATGACGATAACAAGCTCAATGAGAGTAAAGCCGTATGCACTGTGGTATGATCTCTTCATAGTCATGCTCCAAGTCAGGAACCACTGCTGTCAGCCCAGACATCAGAGGGTAAATAGTATTCACTGTATATTGATGAATTAGGCAAAATAGTAACAAACCGCTTGAGAGTATCACTATCAGGCAGATAAATCACGTTCAGTGTTTGGGTGCCGATAGGAACGGAATCGAAGGAGAAATACCCTCCGATATCCGGGCTCGTAGTTCTTGTCGTCATGCCCCCGGCACCATCGGGCACAATCAGATGCACGGAGACAGAATCGTTGTAAGTGTCTCCTGGAGGCGTGCCATCCAGATCGTATACGACACCACGCACCTGGTTTTGTAACAGGTCAGCAACTGAGTTGGCCAGCTTGCGAACGATACCGGACGTTGTAGTCGGACCGCCGCAGCCGCCGCCGGTAGTCCCTTCCGGCGATATGATTGTCACTCCAGCCGAATACTCATAGAGCTTTCCCCAGGCATCCTTTTTGTAGTCGTCTGTGATCTGGCTGAAGCGGTTCTGAATGTACGGCCCGTTCCACGTCGAGTAAGAGCCCGGATTGGAATGGAGCGCATCGAGATCGGGCGGCATAGCACCGACATCCCCGACATAACCGAAATCTGACCGGACCCCGTTGTTTTGAAGTTCCGGATTGCCCACTATGGCAAAAGCCAGAGCATCCAGCTCCTGCTTTGTTTCTTCTACTTTAGCTGTGTTGGACACGATTCCAGCAGAGCGGAGAGCGATCGTGGCCAAGATGCCGGCAATAACGATCACCATAACAACCTCGATCAGGGTGATTCCCCGGCAGTTCACTATTCTGTTTCTGCTAATCACGGGCAAGTACCCACCATCACATTAAAGGTTGAACCATCGGAAAACAGTACCGTAAATGTAGTTGATGACATGTTGGTGTTACCGCCAACACCGGTTGGGTTATCGCGGAATTTTTCTATTTTGACCGTGACTGTTGAACCGTTGGTAACAGTTTTTGTGCTTGTAAACGTGGAAACATCCCCGGAAGCTGATCGTGGGTTACCCTCATCGAAAACTGTGGGGCCTTCGAATTTGACCCTTTCATAGTAGGCTACCGGCGATGTCCAGGTCAATTTGATGCTCGACACGTTAATATCGGTACCGGTGTTGTTAACAATGTCAAATTTGATTTTGTCGCAATCCCCGCCGTAAATGGATTCAGTTCCAGGTACCAGCTCAAGCATACCTGAAGGACCGCTACCGCCAGAGGAAAAATAACCAGAAGCGAATTTATAGGTGAGGTTACTCCTGTGGCGCGGAAGGATGGTGATATAGCGAAAGAGCGTGTCAACATTCGGCGTGTAGATTATCCGCAACGGATATGTCCCCACCGGCAGGGAGTCGAGCGTAAAGATGCCGGTTGAATCAGGTCGGTAAGTTTTCGTAACGGTATTGCCTGAGCCATTCGGGATAGTGACTTTGATATCAACTGAGTCGTCGTACACCGGGCCGGGAACAGAGTCATTGGCATCTTTGATAGTTCCGTTGAGCGTATTGAGCAGGTAATCAGATGTCGCATCGGCGATCTTTTTGGTGAACGTTGTACCGCTGCCGGTGGAAGTAATGGTAACGCCGCCGGAGTAGCCGTACAGCGTACCCCATTCATCGGTTTTGAAGCCCGTTGAATCCTGCGTAAAGCCAGAGGGGATATAAGGACCGTCCCAGGTGGCATAGCCGCCGGGATTCTGATATAGCGCCTGCAAATTTGGCGGGAAAGCGCCAATATCGCCGACGTAGCCAAAATCAGAACGTAGACTGCCGTTCATAGCTGAGGGATTACCGACAATGGCGTTGGCCAGCATCTCCATCTCACGCTCCGTCTTGACCCGGCGGCTGTCTTCCACAAGCGCCGTCATCGACTGCATCGCCACGGCTACCAGAATGCCGATCACAACGATGACGATTGTCAGCTCAATGAGGCTGAAGCCTTGTTCTTTTTGGAGCCAATGATTCATGTTACTCACCAGAGATTGTCATACAGACTGACAGTCGTATAACAGTCCTGTCCCGGCTTGACGTTCACTATGCGGGTTAACGTGTCGTTAGTAGGCATATAGACTACTTGTATCCGGTGGCTGCCGATTGGGATTGAGTCAAACTGGACAAACCCGTCCGTAGCAGGATATCTGGTTCTGGTGGTCATAGAACCGGAACCGTTGGGGTAGGTCAAAAGAAACGTGACCGAATCTTTGTACGTCTCTCCCGGCGGCGTATTATCAAGGTCAGTTACCACGGCCGAGACCCTGTTGCGCAACAGGTGGTCGAGCGAGGGGGCTATTTCCCGCGTGATCGAAGTTCCACCGCCCTGTGACGTTATGGTGAGTCCACCCGTGTATGCGTACGCAGTGCCCCAGGCGTCGATTTTGAACTCCGTCTCGCTGCTGGTGTCCTGGGGATAAAAATCGTCATGTATATAGGGGCCGTCCCAAGTGGCATAACCGAGATTTGATACGAGAGCGTCCAGATGGGGCGGCATGGAACCGATATCGCCGATGTAACCGAAATCAGTCCTCACGCCGCCGGATACCAGTTGAGGATTGCCGGCGATAGCCCAGGCCAACTGATCGAGCTCTTTCTTTGTTTGTTCAGCCCTGGCGATCTCATTGGTTGATCTCAATGACCTGATGGTTATGGAGGTGATGATGCCGATGATGAGAATAACCACCACCAGTTCAATCAGGGAGTAGCCTGTTTTTGACGTCATTCGAGCCAATTTGATCCCGTACAGATTTGCAGTTGATCTGAGTAGAATATCGGTAAGTTGAGAGAGCAGTTTATGCATACATAAGATGGCCGTTGGCACAGGTTTTCAGCTAACAATGGCGGGTACGGAAAAACCCTGCAGGCTGCTAAAGCCCTCCGGAATTGTCATTGCGAGTCGCGATATTAGCCACAACGCAACATCTAACCTATTGCGCTTTATAGAGGTTAATTTTTTTGCTTCGCTGGAGGCCACTCCAATTATGAAACACAGCCCTACCGAGACTCAGCTCGAACCTTCAATAATGCCTCGAAGCCCGTCTTTAAGGTTTCATACGGTCTTGCGCCGATAAAGCGCATCACCTCTCGTCCGTTCTTGTCCAAAAAGATTGTTTGCGGTATGCCGCTGGCGACGCCATACCTGATTATGATATCCCTACTCGCCATAAGCATAACCCACCGCATGCCGTATTGTTTGGAGAAACTGTACACTTGGTCGGGGCGGTCTTTGACGGCCAGACTGAGTATCTCGATACCCTTAGGAGCATACTCATTGTACAGCTTGACCAGGTCGGGTATCTCTTTGCGACAGGGGCCGCACCAGGTTCCCCAGAAATTCAGCACCACCGGCTGTTTTCCGATCCATTCATCGGAGCGATGTAATTTGCCTGTGATATCAAAGACTTCAAAGTATTGACCGGTGCCGGTCTGTTTGCCCCCGCTGCCGCAAGAGACAAGCGCCGCCGCCAATATCAGTAATGAGAAAGATAAGAGAAGTCTTTTGAGCATGCGTGGTTCCTCAGATGCGAAAACGAATTAGCACATAATAATAAACCGGCCTGCGGGCGCAAGCATATTGTCTGCCCGCCAGACCGGTTATCTCTTGGCTCTACAGCTACTCAGTTTTTCGATTTTCCCTTTTTGTCGGGTGTCTCGGTTCGGGTGGTGTCGTACTTGTGGTCTTTGACGTATTCAAAGGCTTCCATCATGTAATCAGCCTTCTTGTAGCCGTGAATCACGCCGAGCTTGGTGCCGTCAGGCTTCAGAAACCAGAACGCAGGAAACCCCCTCACACCGAATTCGCGGCGCGTGAGATTCTTTTCCGTGATTTTGTAGCCGTCGATGTCCAGTTCACGCTTTGAATCTCCATCCACTTTTACGGGGACAAAGTTGGCGTTAAGCATCTCGATGACTTCAGGCCTGGAAAATGTCTCTCTGTCCATTTTCTTGCACCAGCCACACCACTTGGCCGTGAAATCAATAAAGACATGCTTTTCCTCGGCCTTCGCCTTTGCTAAGCCGATATCGTAGGCCAGCCATGCGATCTCTTTGTGGTTCGTCTCCTTTTCGGGTGACTGTTTCTGCTCGGCCTTTTTGTTTTCTTTTGATCCCGCGGTCAACGCGAAAAGAGTAACAGAAAGCAACAAAGATGTGAGTAGTCTTGTTTGTCTCATATAGATATCCAGTGAGTTATGTCTTAGGTTTCCTTTCTGGTGAGCGGCCTTACAAAGGCGCTCGACTCGCCCAACAACTCCTTTAATAGATTGAGCAGTTTGAAATCAAGATTCACGGCGTACTTTTTTGATCTGATGTACACCTCGGTACCATTTTCTCTGGTCGCCAGCAGGACCGGAGTAGGGCCTCTAAATTGCTCCAGAGAAGCCAACGCTTCATCTATCAGGGTATCGGAGCAGCCGGCATCAACCTTTATAACCAGTTGGCAATTGAATCGTTCCGTCAACTTTTCCAGCGGCAGGACCTCGGCGGCGATGACCTTGGCCGCTTCTCCTTCGCGTGTCGAAACTCTACCAATGACAAGCACTAACCTGTCAACCTCGACAAATTCCCGACTTTTGCTGAAACAGTCGGAAAATAGTATTAGTTCCACCCCACCGGTGTAGTCCTCAAGAGTGACAAAAGCCATCATGTTACCCTTTTTGTCCAGCATCTCTTTGACGGCGGTGATTATGCCTCCAATAGTTACCTCGTGTCCATCGCTGGCCTCAGGTAATCTGCCAGCGGTATAGGTGGTGAAGAACATCAATTCGTTGCGGTATTTATCAAGGGGGTGGCCGGAGATGTAAAAGCCGAGCGTAGCCTTTTCTTCGGCCAGCTTCTTTGAGTTGGACCATTCCTCGACCGTCGGCAACTCAGGAGCAACCCGTTTAATCTCTCCGCCCGCAGCGGCGAACAGATCGTGGGTGGCCGCCTGCTGGGCAACCCGGTGCCCGAATTCCAGCATCGCCTCAACCGTTCCGTATTTCTGCGCCCGGTTTCCCGCCAGAGAATCACAGGCGCCGGCGGCAATTAGCGATTCCAGCGTCCGGCGGTTGAGAGTACGGCCCGGCACCCGGCTGACCAACTCTGTAAGCGTGGCAAACTTGCCATCTTGTTCCCGCTGTTCGACAACGGCTGCCGCGACGCTTTCACCGACGTTCTTAATTGCCTGCAGCCCAAAGCGGATCTTGCCGCCGACAACAGAGAAGTCGATGCCCGACTCGTTGACCTCGGGAGGAAGAACCTCGATGCCCATACGGCGGCTCTCTTCCAACAGGACATAGATGCGGTCGGTATCATTGATTTCCGACGTCATCAGAGCCGCCATAAACTCCCTGGGGTAGTAACGCTTCAACCAGGCGGTCTGATAGGCGATATATGCGTAGGAAGTCGAATGGGCCTTATTGAAGCCGTAACGGGCGAAGGTTTCGATCTGGTTGAAAACTTCCTCGGCTATCTTTTGTTCGATCTTGTTCTTATGCGCCCCTTCAAGGAACTCTTTCTTCTGTGCGGCCATCAGGGCGGCATCCTTTTTCCCCATCGCTTTGCGCAAAAGATCCGCTTTGCCCATGGAATACCCGGCCAGGGCATTGGCTATCTTAAGAACCTGCTCCTGGAACACAATAACGCCGTAGGTGCTGCCGAGGATCTTTTCCAGCTTGGGATGGAGGTACTTGATGTCTCTGGCTCCCCGCTTACGCTCGATGTAGATGTCGATCATCCCGGAATCAAGCGGACCGGGGCGGTAGAGGGCATTCATTACCGTCAGATCGGTAAACTTCTCCGGGCCAAGTTTGCGCAAGTAGTCGCGCATCCCCGAAGATTCAAACTGGAATATGCCGATGGTTTCCGCACGGGCAAACAGCCCGTACACTTCAGGATCGTCAAGATCAACGGCGTCAATGTCAACGGTCTTGCCGGCGTGGTTTTTGTGGATCATCCTGACGGCATCATCGATCACCGTCAGCGTGCGCAGCCCCAGAAAGTCCATCTTCAACAGTCCGATTTCCTCAACCATTTTCATGTCGTACTGGGTGGTAATCTCGTCCCTGGAGCCTTTGAAAAGCGGGACGTAGTTGGTCAACGCCGAGGGCGCTATGACTACCCCCGCCGCGTGGGTGGAACAGTGGCGCGCCAATCCTTCCAGCGTTTGGGAGATATTGATCAGCTTCTCGATCCGCTCGTCGCTCTTGACATGCTCAGCTAACTCCGGAGCCTGCTTCAAGGCCCGGTCAAGAGTCATGTCGACGGCCCAGGGAATCATCTTGGCGATTTTGTCCACCTCACTGTAGGGAAACCCCAATACCCGGCCGACGTCGCGAACGACGGCGCGTGCCGCCATAGTGCCGAAGGTGATAATCTGGCAGACGTTTTCTTTACCGTACTTTTCTATCACGTAATGGATGATCTTATCGCGGCCCCGGTCGGCAAAATCGATATCAATATCGGGCATGGATACGCGCTCCGGGTTGAGAAAGCGTTCAAACAAAAGCTCGAAGGAGATCGGATCGATGTTGGTTATTTTCAGCGCATACGACACCAGCGATCCCGCCGCCGAGCCGCGTCCGGGACCGACCGGAATGTTTTGGCTGCGGGCGAAGTCACAAAAATCCTTTACAATCAGGAAATAGCCCGCATAGCCCATTTGCTTGATTACACCAAGTTCATAGTCAAGCCGCTGCGTGATCTCATCAGTGATTTCTTCGTAGCGCTCCTTGAGCCTTTCGTGGCAGAGGTGACTCAGATAGGCGTCGGCATCACCAAACGACTTAGGAATAGGAAACACCGGCAAAAGCAGTCGCCCCAGTTGCAGTTCGAGGTTGCAGGCTTCGGCAATCCGCACCGTGTTCTCCAACGCCGGCTTGAAATCGCCGAATAGCTTCTCCATCTCCTCGGCTGATTTGAAGTACAACTGGTCGGTGTTGTAGCGCATACGGTCGCGGTCCTCGACCAATTTCCCCGTCTGAATACACAACAGGGCGTCATGCGCTTCGCTGTCTTCCTGCCGAAGGTAGTGGCAGTCGTTGGTCACCACCAGCGGTATGCCGGTCTCGCGGGAGATGGCATCAATCTTGGGGATCATCGTCTGCTCGGCCTCAAGACCGTGATCTTGAATCTCTAAGAAGAAGTTGCCCTTGCCGAATATTTCCTGAAGCTCCAGCGCGGCTGTTACGGCGGCGTCCGTATCCCCCCGGAGAAGATTCCAGTTTACTTCCCCTTTCAGGCAGGCGGAGGTGGCAATCAAGCCCTCCGAGCGCTCCCGCAGCAGTTGTTTGTCTATGCGGGGCCGATGATAAAACCCTTCTAAAAATCCCGCGGAACTGAGTTTTATCAGGTTCTTGTAGCCCGTGAGATTCTTGACCAGCAGAACCAGGTGAAACCCGCCGTCGGGGTATTTGTTGGATGGCTTCTTTTCAAAGCGACTACCCCCGGCGACGTAAGCCTCGCAACCGATTATCGGCTTGACACCGGCTTTGGTCGCCTTTTTGTAGAATTCAACAGCGCCGAACATGTTGCCGTGGTCGGTGATCGCCAACGCCGGCATCCGGTGCTGTTTGGCCAGCTCAATGACGGCATCTAAACGACAGGCGCCGTCAAGCAGAGAATACTGACTGTGGGTATGAAGGTGAACGAAGTTGGCAAATTTCACAGGGCACTCGTGCCTTTTTCTTCTTGGGCCAAAACAAGCCGGACACTCACATCCTTAACAGCACACCCGACAGACAGTTGCCGGGGGATGGCCCACCGCTTGCAGTAGGTTTACGTGCTGTAATGTCGGTGATGATTGTGAGAACGTCAATTACTTTCTGCCCCCACAAGAAAAACACACGGCGCGGGAGTCCCTTTCTCCCTGACAAATCACACAGACATTGCTAAGTTTAGTTTGGACATGCCCTCAAACCGAAGAATGGGCTACGGCTGCCGCGGGGTGGCTCTCAAAACGGCTGGGTCGTTCACAGCTTGCTGTGAGCTCCTTTCGGTTGTATTCTAGGCCATGACCGAACTTCGCCACTATGACATGAGGGCACGGCTCGCTTTGTAACATTTAACTGTTACCGAAGCCTCCCCTCGCTTGTAACACAACGCGCCAGGGAGATCCTCATTGAGTATCTTGAGATGGCCCGCTGCAAACACCGATTCAGGATTCTTGGATACGTTATCATGCCGGAACATGTTCATCTGGTCCTATATCCACCCGATGGCATGAAGCTCGGACTGGTAATCCGTGAGATCAAGTCTCGATCGGCCCGGCAGTGGTTCAGCGAGTCGCCGCCTCCCACCGTGAACGTCAGGCGGGTTTTCTGGCAGCGCCGATGTTACGATCACAATTGCCGCACGATTCTAGCTGTTTGGGAGAAGATCAATTATTGTCATACTGATCCGGTCAGGCAAGGTCTGGTGAAAGAGCCTGGCGAGTGGCTGTGGTCGAGTTACAATTGGTATCAGGGGAAAGTCGATGTACCTATGAGAATGGATTCGATTGAATTGTGAATGTTGCTGTGAAACGAACAGCTCCCACAGCAAGCTCCGCCATGCCCGTAGCGAGGTCCGTACAAAGGCGGCCGCCTGCTCTTGATTTCCCTCAAAGTCTGTAATAGCTTGATAGGTTAGAACCGTCAATGCACCCAAGCGCAACGTGGTGCATGTGAGGTAGTACGAATAACCGAACCGGATTACAGGTGGATACTATGGAAGAACTTTTCGGGCAGCTTCTAACCGACATCGGCGAAGATATCAACCGTCAGGGTTTGCGAGATACGCCGAAACGGGCCGCTGAGGCCTGGCGGTTTTTGACCCAGGGCTACCATCAAGACCTTGATGAGATTGTCAGAGGGGGCATCTTTGACGCCGACACGAACGAGATGATATTGGTCAAGGACATCGAATTATACTCGCTGTGCGAGCATCATCTGCTTCCCTTTATCGGAAAGTGCCACCTGGCTTACATTCCCAACGGGAAAGTGATCGGACTGTCAAAGGCGGCCAGAATTGTCGACGTCTTTGCGCGTAGGCTGCAGATTCAGGAAAAACTGACCCAACAGATTGCCGATACCATTATGAAGTATACGCACGCCGCTGGAGTCGCGGTCGTTATCGAGGCGCAGCACCTCTGTATGACGATGCGGGGCGTCCAAAAGCAGAATTCCGTGATGACCACCTCCTGCCTGTTGGGGGAATTTCGTGACAACCCTTCAACGCGCGCCGAGTTTTTGAGCCTTATCAAGTAATGCGCGTCGTCGTCGGGTAGCCGCTCTTACCTGTTTTCCAGAAGTGGCTGGAGCTTGACATATTCTCGTTTTTTTTTATTTTCTTTTGAACAACTGGTGTACTCATGACGTCCATGCACAAAACCTGTATGCTGCAGGCTTAATCTGACACCCCACGGCCCAGGTTGGCGCGCCGATCTGTAGGTAATGTAATAAACAATTGGTGGGGAGGGTAG
>Ga0209979_1002794_pt1 | contig 16204 bp, 13 predicted proteins | sample AnhtaG_FD_183114 | JGI IMG/M metagenome (GOLD analysis project Ga0209979, IMG submission 183114) | Deep subsurface microbial communities from Anholt, Denmark to uncover new lineages of life (NeLLi) - Anholt_01485 metaG (SPAdes) (version 2) | ecosystem: Environmental > Aquatic > Marine > Oceanic...
TTAGAACTGGAAAGAAATCTAAGTCAACTAACCGAGAAAGCAGACAATTACTTTAAGAAATAAGATGTATTTTATTTATAATCTCTTTTACACTTTAACTTTTATTTTACTTTTCCCTTATCTCTTCCTCAGAGGATTAATCGGAGGGCATGGGGTTTTAGAACGTTTAGGAAAAATCTCTATTCGTAAAAACTTATCCCTTCCTTTAATCTGGTTTCATGCAGCCTCAGTCGGTGAGGTTAAAGCTTTAGCTGCAGTTTTGCCCAAGCTCAAAGTACTTAAACCTGATTTTCCCATAGCTGTTTCAGTTATGACCAAAACTGGTAAAAAACAGGCTCAGGAAAGCCTGCCCCAGGCAGATTTTATCTTCTATCTCCCTCTGGATTTCCCCTTTATCTTGAGAAGAGTATTTAAAAAGCTCAACCCTGCCCTTTTTGTCTTAGTGGAGACTGAGCTCTGGCCCAACCTGATCCGCGAGGCGAAAAATTATGGCTGTAAGCTCAGCCTGATTAATGGCCGCCTCTCCAAAAAATCTTCTAAACGATATCTTAAGATAAAAAGTTTTTTCAGTTTAGTCTTATCCTATTTTGACCAATTCTTAATGCAATCCTCCGAAGATGCTAAAAGGCTCGGTGATTTGGGAGGAGCCAAAGGCAAAACCGAAATCGTGGGTAATCTGAAATTTGACCGGGCTCTCTCAGGAATAAATGGCTTGGATAAGGCTTTTCTGCGAAAGAGTCTGGGAATCTTAGAAGAGGATAAACTCATCATCGCCGGAAGCACCCACCCGGAGGAGGAAAGGGTAATTCTATCTGTTTTTAAAAGATTAAAGGATGAACATAAAAGACTTGTCCTGTTATTAGCCCCTCGTCATCTCTCGCATATCGGTGAAATAGAGGAGCTCCTCTCTGAGCTTAAATTGACCTATATTAAAAAAAGCACAAATAAGAAAGATAAAGAAATTGAGGTAATTCTCTTAGATACCATGGGTGAATTGGAAAAGCTTTACAGCATAAGTGAGTTAGCCTTTGTGGGTGGAAGCCTTATCCCTACTGGTGGGCACAACATCTTAGAGCCAGCCAGCTACGGGATACCGGTTCTTTTCGGACCTCATATTGAAAATTTCAAAACCGCGGCTGACCTTCTTTTGAAATCCAGGGGAGGGATGATGGTAAAAGATGAGGAGGAGCTTTATCAGAAAATATCTTTGCTTTTAAAAGAGGAGGCCCTGCGGAAAGAACTGGGCAAAAAGGCTAAAGAGGCTTTACATTCCCAGACTGGAATCTCAGACAAGATTGTACAACTACTTATTGAGCTATTAAAAAAAGATGAAAGGAAGTAAACTTTTACCCTTCTGGGAGAGAAAAGATAAGAGTGGTATCCCTTTGCTACTTTTAAAAATTCTTTCCTCTGTTTACCTTTTAGGATACACTATCCGAAAATCGTTCTATGGCTTAGGATTAATTCAGGTAAAAGAACTAAAGGCAAAGGTCATAAGTGTAGGAAATCTAACCTTAGGCGGCTCAGGTAAAACTCCCTTTGTCCTCTACTTAGCTAAAAGGCTTAAACAGAAAGGAATGAATTTTGCCATTTTGACCCGGGGATATAAAAGGAGATCAAAAACTACAAAAGAGCTAAAAAGGATTGATTCCCCGGGCATAAAATGGGAAGAAGTAGGAGATGAGCCTTTTCTTTTAAGCAACCATCTACCTGAAATCCCTGTGATTATAGATAAAGATAGATACAACTCAGGCAAAATCGCCCTGGATAGATATAAAGCTAAAGTTTTGATCTTAGATGACGGATTCCAGCATTGGAGATTAAAGCGAAATCTGGATATCTTGATGATCGACAGTTCAATCGATTTAGAAAAAGAAAAACTCTTTCCTTTAGGCAGGCTCAGAGAACCCTTATCTTCTCTTAAAAGGGCAGGGATTTTCATACTTAACAGAGCCGATCAGTCAATTCATAAAGATAAGACGAAATTACTATTACAAAAATTTAAACCCCGCTCACCAATTGTAGAAAGCATCTTAGAAGTGACCTCGGTTCTGAACTGGAAAAACAAAACCAAGACCGACCTGGACTCTTTAAAAGGTAAAAAAGGGTTAGCCTTCTGTGGGATTGGAAACCCTTCTTCTTTTGAGAGGACTTTAAGGTTCTTAGGAGTAGAGATTTTGAATGCTTTTTTCTTTTTAGACCATTATATTTATTCCCGTAAAGACCTTTTTTCACTGGAAGAGGAGAGGAAAAAAGTTGGTGCTGATTTCCTATTTACCACAGAGAAGGATTCGATACGACTACCAGAAACTAAAGACCCCCAAATACCCCTTTTGGTGGTAAATGTGGAATTAAAAATCATCTCCGGAGAAGAAAAGCTCTGGGAGGTTTTGAATCTTTAAGGTATGGAGAAAAAGTCAGATTTTCTGATCATAGGCTCAGGCATAGCTGGCCTCTCTTATGCTCTGAAGGTCTCAGAGTTAGGAAGTGTAGCCATAATCACCAAGAAGAAGGATAGCGAATCGAATACCAATTATGCCCAGGGCGGGATTGCAGCAGTCCTTTCCACTACCGACTCTTTCGATCTCCATATCCAGGATACCATAAAAGCCGGAGATGGACTTTCCAATCCAGAAGTGGTGCAGAAAGTGGTAAAAGCAGGTCCAGGTGCAATTCAGGAATTGATTCAAATTGGAGTAAACTTTACTAAGAAAAAAGGAAAGTTTGACTTGGGAAGAGAAGGAGGACATTCTCGCAACCGAGTAATTCATTCAGCTGACCTCACCGGAAAAGAGATTGAAACCGCACTTATTAAGGCGGTCAAAAGTAAAAAAAATATAAGAATCTATGAAGACCATATAGCTATAGACTTAATCACCCAGCATCATCTTAGAGGGTATCGAAGGAAATTAGGCGAAAAGATAAGATGCTGGGGAGCATATGTTTTGGACGTGAAGAAAGGTGAGGTAAAAAAAATCTTAGCCCGCATAACCCTTTTAGCCACTGGAGGTGCAGGCAGAATCTACCTTCATACCACTAACCCTGATATTGCCACAGGAGATGGTATTGCTATGGCTTATCGAGCAGGAGCCAGAGTGGCCAACTTAGAATTTATCCAGTTCCATCCCACCTCCTTATATCACCCTGAAGGAAACTCTTTTCTGATCTCCGAAACAGTTAGAGGAGAAGGTGGCAAACTAAGGTTAAAATCCGGAAAAACCTTTATGCAGAACTACCATCCTTTAAAAGAGCTTGCTCCAAGAGATGTGGTGGCTCGGGCGATAGACTCGGAGCTAAAGAAAAGCGGTGACTTCTGCGTATATTTAGATATCACTCATCTGGATAAGGAGTTCATCCAGCAGAGGTTCCCAAATATCTACAATCGCTGCCTTTTCTTGGGTATAGATATAACTAAAGAATGGATACCGGTAGTTCCAGCCGCTCATTATATGTGTGGAGGAGTGGTCACTAATTTGGAAGGAGAGACGAACATAAATAATCTCTATGCCTGTGGCGAAGTAGCTATGACCGGAATGCATGGAGCAAATCGTCTGGCATCCAATTCACTATTGGAAGCAGTAGTATTTGCTGATTTAGCCGCTGAAAGCTCTAAAAGTAAGTTCAGAGAATTTAAAAGTTTTGAGTTTCCAAAAGTACCTGAATGGAGCACCAAAGGAGTATTTGATCATAAGGAATGGGTGATCATCTCTCATGCCAGGCAGGAGATAGAATCTTTGATGTGGAACTTAGTGGGTATCGTCAGATCTAACAGCCGGCTGGAAATGGCTAAGACACGCATCGATATCTTGTTAAAAGAGATAAATAGGTTCTACCATTTAAACCCGGTCACCTACGAGGTAATAGAATTGAGAAATATCTCCACAGTCGCAGAGCTGATTATACGTTCAGCTCTTTTACGGAAGGAAAGCCGGGGGTTACATTACAATCAGGATTATCCAAAAAAAGATGACCGAAACTGGAAAAAGGACACTATATTATCCGAAGTTGGATCCAAAAGGACAGGTGGAGTCAATTTAGATGTTAAGAAAAGCCGATAAAAGCCTTACGGTCCCGCATTCTGCGGGAGGCGTTGCTCCTTGTAGAGATGAGACCATAATTGTCTTAGATTTTGGCTCCCAGTATACCCAGCTAATCGCTCGAAGGATCAGGGAAAGCAAAGTCTTTTGCGAGATTTTACCTTTCAATGCTGACCCGGATTCGTTCAAGAAAAAAAACCTTAAAGGGATAATCCTTTCCGGCGGACCGTCAAGTATCTTTGATAAAAACGCCCCGCTCTGTGATAAAAAGGTATTTGAGTTAAATGTTCCCATCCTGGGTATCTGCTATGGTCTTCAGCTCTTGGCATATCTTTTCGGTGGAAAAGTCGAGAAAAGTAAAAGCCGAGAATACGGTAAGGCCATAATCAAAATCGAAGAGTGCAAAGACCTTTTTAAAGGATTTAAGAGAAAACTCCAGGTCTGGATGAGCCACGGGGATTTTGTCTCCAAATTGCCTAAAGGGTATAAGAGATTAGCCTCCTCTGAAAATATACCCTATGCCGCTATAAAAAACCCTAAAAAGAGAATCTTTGGGGTCCAGTTTCACCCTGAGGTAGCCCATACTCAGGAGGGAATAAAGATAATTCAAAACTTCTTATATCATATCTGTGGATGCAGAGGTGAATGGACCCCTAAATCTTACATTTACTCAGCGGTAGAAGATATAAAAGAAAAAGTAAAAACAGGAAAAGTTATCTTAGGATTAAGCGGAGGGGTTGATTCCTCTGTCTGTGCCCTCTTAGTGAACAAAGCCATTGGAAAACAACTTAGTTGTATCTTTATCGACAATGGTCTATTAAGAAAAAATGAAGCCTTAGAAGTTAAAGAGGCTTTCAAAGATTTTGATATGAAAATAGTCTTCGTAGATGCCTCTGAAAGGTTTCTTTCCCCATTAAAAGGTGTAATCGAGCCGGAGGAAAAAAGAAGGATTATCGGCAGAACCTTTATTGAGGTTTTTGAGGAGGAAGCTAAGAAAATTGGGCAGGTGGAATTTTTAGCTCAAGGGACCTTATATCCGGATGTAATCGAATCAACCTCTTTTAAGGGACCCTCAGCCACCATTAAGACCCATCATAATGTAGGCGGTCTGCCAGAGCAGATGAATTTAGAATTAATCGAGCCTTTAAGAGAGTTATTCAAGGATGAGGTCCGCAAAATAGGAAAGGAATTAAAGCTCCCGGAAAAAATCATCGGAAGACACCCTTTCCCTGGTCCGGGTTTAGGGGTGAGGATTTTAGGCGAGGTCACCAAACAGAGATTAGATATTTTAAGAGAAGCAGATGAGATCTTTATTCAGGAATTGAGAAATTCTAAATATTACCGGAAAGTCTGGCAGGCATTCTGCGTTCTTTTACCAGTTCAGTCAGTTGGGGTGATGGGGGATGAGAGAACCTATGAAAATGTGATCGCCTTAAGAGCAGTTACCAGCTTAGACGGAATGACCGCAGACTGGGCCTATCTCCCCTACCACCTGATCGGAAAAATTTCCAACCGAATCATAAATGAAGTCAAGGGGATAAACCGAGTAGTTTACGACATAAGCTCCAAACCACCAGCCACCATCGAGTGGGAGTAAACCAATAAACGGAGAACAGTAGAGACGCATTGCCTCAAGGTCAAATTCGACAATGCGTCTCTACTTCCCGTAACCGTCAGGTCCCCTGACCTGACGGAAGACTGTAGCGGAGGTCTTTAGACCTCCATCGTTTTTACTTTGCGCCAACATTCGTTATTTCATTATTGTTGAGATTGCTTCGTCGTTCCGCCAAGGGCTGTACTCCTCGCAATGACATGTGTAGGAGTGACCCTTGAGGTCGCCTTTTTTTATGTAGCGTCCGGGTTTATCCCGGACGTTTCCCCTCTCCTTGTAAAGGAGAGGGCTAGGAAGAGGTTATTCCATCGGGCATGAAGCCTGATGTTACGAACTCAGACGGACGTAGCGCGATCCTTTCAGGGTCGCCAAAGACATTTACGCCACTAAAGTGGCTGGGAACAAGCATAAATATTTGTAGTGCGATCCATCTGGATCACCAAAAGATGTAGAGACGCATTGCTATGCGTCTCTACTTCCCGTAACCGTCAGGTCCCCTGACCTGACGGAAGGGCGGTCTTTTTGGTCGCCCGTTTTTTTAATGTAGCGTCCGACGTTTCTGTGCGAATGTGCAGATGCACCTTGAGGCATCTTGAGACCGGACGAAAACTATCGCCCGACATCCGCCAGAGGCGGATCGGGCGCTACGAGTAGCCTTTGGGTTTACCCCATTAGATAGTTAAACTCATCTAACGGAGTTTATCCCGGACATTCTCTTTTCCGTCGGGTATGAAGCCCGATGCTACAAAGACTTGTCATTCTAACCAGTAAACCCACGTTGCCTTCAACGTGGGTTTATATCCCACCTTGTGGGTAGGGCTGGATTACCATTGTAGTGGCTTGATTTATCAAGTCCTTTGGCTCAAATTTGTCATTCTGAGTCCATTGGGGACGAAGAATCTCTTACAACATTGAAACTCGTATCAATCCAGATTTTCTTCCTTAAGCCCGCTGGTATTTTTTCACCCCTTCCACATAGAGATTCCCGCCATAACAGTCCTGAACCACGATTGCCGGAAAATCTTTTACGGTTAGCTTGCGGATAGCCTCAGCTCCTAACTCTTCCCAGGCAACTAATTCATTGGCGGTAATTGATTTGGCAATTAAAGCAGCCGCACCGCCTACTGCGGCAAAATAGACCCCCTTATATTTTTTCAAAGCCTCTGCTACCGAAGGTCCCATCTCTCCTTTGCCGATCATCCCTTTTGAGCCAGCCTGCAGGATTCGGGGAGCGTATTTGTTCATCCTGCCTGAGGTAGTTGGCCCAGCAGAGCCCACCACCTTACCCGGACGTGCCGGAGAAGGACCTACATAGTAAATCAATTGTCCTTTGAGATCAAAGGGCAATTTCTCCCCTCGATCTAACATCTCTACCATCCTTTTATGAGCTGCATCTCTGGCAGTATAAATTCCACCGCTGATCAGGACGTTATCACCTATTTTTAAACCTTCAACCGCCTGGTCAGTCAAAGGAGTGGTAATTCTTTTGGGTTCCGGCATTTTTACCTCCGAGTTTTTAATTTAGTCTATTTTTATATTCAGATAACAGCCTCTTTATGCCTTGCCGCATGGCACTGGATATTAACTGCGGCAGGGAAAGAGGCTATGTGGCAGGGAAAGGTCTCTATATGAACGGCTAAGGCAGTTACCCTTCCTCCAAACCCTTGTGGACCTATCCCTAAGTTATTTATCTTCTCAAATAGTTCCTTCTCTAAGTTAGCGTAAAATGGATTTGGATTTTGAGAGCCAACTATTCTTAAAAGGGCTCTTTTAGCTATCTCGGCGCACTTCTCAAAGGTTCCGCCAATACCTACTCCCACGATTATCGGAGGGCAGGGATTAGAACCAGATCTTCTGACCATATCGATGACAAACTCCTTTACCCCTTCCACCCCATCAGCTGGCTTCATCATCTTGACCTCGGACATATTCTCACTCCCACCACCCTTAGGAGCCACGATTATCTTTAACTTGTCTCCTTTGACTATGTTCAAATGAATGACTGCAGGTGTATTATCTCCGGTGTTTTTCCTCTGGATGGGGTCACCCAAGATAGATTTTCGCAAATACCCTTCCTTATACCCCTGTCTGACCCCTTCATTTATTGCCTCAAACAGGTTACCATCCTTAACAAAGACCTGATCCCCCATATCCACAAAGACTACCGCAAAACCGGTATCCTGACATAAGGGAAATTCTCCTTGCCTGGATATCTGAACATTTTCCAGGATCTGGCTTAGAGTCTCCTTTGAGGTTGGAGATTCCTCCTTTTTGTATCCCTCTTCTAAAACCTGCTCTACATCCTCTCCTAATTGATAGTTAGCCTCAATACATAGTTCCTTAACGCTAGCGATTATATCTTTTACTGATACCTCTCGCATAGATACCTCCTTTTTGCCTATGGCGATTATTTGGTTAACTCCAAGATTCCATTAATTAAGTTCTTCAAACCTATGCCTAATTCACGTAGATTGGTTTTCGTCTGAGAGCCGGGTGTAGTTACCAGCCGGTTCTCAGAATCAATTACCGCTTCGTAGGCTCTGGTTATAACATGGTTGACACCCATTTTCTCAAGCTGGTCGGATAATTCTGGAGCACTCCCTAAGGTTAAGGTTAAGGGAGAGGTAGCAATATCCTTCAAAGAGGAGGCTATAACCAGACAAGCCACCCCACAACCGGCAATGGGTTTTTTTCGCCTGTAAATTTCACGGATTAATCTTTTCAGCTCCGGCTCAACTTTTAAGAACAGATTTTTCTCGTCCGATTGGGTAAAGTTTTTCAACAGACCTTGTCCTCCTAAAAGGATCAAGGCTGAGAGGGTCTCAGAGCTGATCTCCTTTAGCTCTTTTAACCTATCACGGGTGATCAAAGACATCTCGGAGAAAAAATTTGAAGGAACGGTTTGTGGACTTTTTTCGCTATTATTAGAACTATCCAGATTATAAGGCTGAGAAGAGAATGATATGGTCTTTATTTTCCTCTCCTCTAAAAAATAATTAAGTAATACCGCTTCCCATATATCGGTGCCCTCTTTATAGCCACAGCCGCTTAAAAAGATGCCAAAAGGTTTCATCTTGAGAAAAATTTAAAATTTTAAAGAGCAGGTTTACTAAGTTCGATCAGACTTTGTGATCTTTTTGTAGGGCTTTTTGTAGGGCAACCCTTTAGGGTTGCTTATTTTTTGCTTTGCAAGGCTAAAGCCTTGCCCTACAAACTTTGTGAAATTTTTATCAAGTAAGAAAAAAATTAGGTTGCATAGATGCTTACTATCCTTTTCTCCCTTCCCTGTTTTTCGTATTTAACCCGGCCGGTCATCTTGGCAAAAAGAGTATTATCTTTTCCCATTCCCACATTGTATCCCGGATGGATTTTAGTCCCTTTCTGCCTAACTAAGATAGAGCCAGCCAAGACACTTTCCCCGGAGAATCGTTTAACACCTAATCTCTGACCATGGGAATCCCTGCCATTTCTGGAACTCCCTACTCCTTTCTTATGAGCCATTAAAGAACACCTCCTTCATCTCACCGCAAAACTTTAAAAGCATCAAAATTAAACCCAATCCCCTTACAGAGGATTTGAGTTTAAAAGTTAATAAACTTTTAGCTTTTTGGCAAGAAGAATTTACCTCAAGGCTTTAAAGATTTTTTGATCTCCCCCTCCTCTCTAACCTTTATCTCAAAATTAAGATTGTCCTCTTCTTCACTATCCACAATCACATGGCACTCTCTGGTAAATTGACCCTTTAAGATCTCTTCAGCCAAGGGGTCTTCTAAGTATTTCTGAATAGCTCTTTTCAAAGGCCTGGCTCCAAAAACTGGATTGTAACCCTTTTCCGCTAAGAACTCCTTAGCTTTATCTGTGAGCTCAAAGGAGATATTTTTTTCGGATAGCCTTTTTGCCACATCCTTTAAGAGAATATCGATTATCTCCATAATCTCTTTCATCCCTAAGGGTTTGAAGACAATCACCTCGTCAATCCGGTTTAGAAGCTCAGGGTTAAAAGTCTTTTTAAGCTCATCGGTTATCTTCTGCTTCATCTGCTCATAGGAGGAAATTAGGTCATCTTTTTGGAACCCTAAGGCTCTTCCAGATTTTATCTCCCGGGTGCCCATATTAGAGGTCATAATCACCACAGTATTTTTGAAATCAACCTTTCGACCGAAGCTATCGGTTAAAGCTCCGTCATCAAACATCTGTAAAAGGATATTGAAGACCTCTGGATGAGCCTTTTCAATCTCATCTAAGAGTACCACTGAATAAGGCTTTCGTCTGACTTTCTCAGTCAGCTGTCCACCTTCCTCATATCCCACATATCCGGGAGGGGCACCTATTAACCTGGAGATTGAGAACTTCTCCATATATTCGGACATATCTATACGAATTAAACAATCCTCATCCTCGAATAAAAAGGCAGTTAGGGCTCGAGCCAGTTCAGTCTTTCCTACTCCAGTAGGACCCAAGAAGATAAAAGAACCTATCGGTCTCCTGGGGTCTCCTAATCCGGCTCTGGATCTGCGGATAGCTTTGGTTATAGCTGTAACTGCCTCCTCCTGGCCCACAACCCTTTTCCTTAGTTCCTCCACCATTCTTAAAAGTTTCTTGGATTCTTTTTCCTCTAATCTGAAAACTGGAATACCGGTCATCTTGGATACTATCTCAGCAATATTATCAGCAGTTAAAATCACCACTTCTTTGCTTTTCTCCTCTTCCCAGCTCCTCTTATTAGATTCCAGTTCATCCTTTTTAAATTTCAGCTCATCCCTTAGCTGAGCCGCCTTTTCAAACTCCTGATTTTTAACTGCCAAATCCTTTTCTTTCTGAAGTTGGAGGATCTTTTGCTCTATTTCGCCAAATTCGGGTGGTTTGGTGTAGGTGGAAAGATGTGCCCGTGAACCAGCCTCATCTATGACATCTAATGCTTTATCCGGCTGGAACTTACCAGAAACATACCTATCAGATAGCTTCACTGCGGCTTCAATTGCCTCATCGGTTATCTTTATCTTATGATGCTCTTCATATTTCTGTCTTAAGCCTTTTAAGATCTTAATGGTATCTTTGGTGCTGGGAGGATCCACCATCACAATCTGAAACCTTCTTTCTAAGGCACCGTCTTTTTCTATATATTTTCTATAATCGTTAAGAGTGGTTGCGCCTATACACTGAAGCTCACCTCGAGAAAGAGTAGGCTTAAATATATTGGAAGCATCTAAAGACCCCTCAGCGCCACCAGCTCCTACAATCGTATGGAGTTCGTCGATAAATATGATCACATCTCTGGAGTTGATGATTTCGTTCATTATCGCTTTCATCCTCTCCTCAAACTGACCTCGATATTTAGTGCCCGCTACTAAGGAAGCCATATCCAAAGTCACAATCCTTCTATTCTCTAAGGTTTGCGGAACCTTTCCCTCTACTATTTTTTGAGCTAACCCCTCAGCAATAGCAGTCTTACCGACTCCTGGCTCACCGATCAAAACTGGATTGTTCTTCTTTCTGCGAGAAAGTATCTGAGAGACCCTCTCAATCTCATTTTCCCTCCCAATTATGGGATCTAATTTACCTTTACGAGCCAGTTCGGTTAGATCTCTGCCAAAATGGTCTAAAGCCGGGGTTTTGCTTTTTTTTCTCTTCCTTCCATAAGAGGAAGGTTTTCCTAACTGAATATTTTTAAGCTCCTCATAAGCCTCTTTATAATCTATATCATACATTGAGAGAACCTGAGCGGCTACTCCTTCCTCATCCCTCAGCAGGGCTAAAAGAATGTGTTCAGTATCTATCTCTCTGGCTTTCAAAGCCCTGGCTTCCTGGCCAGAGACTTCCAGGGTCTTTTTTGCTCGAGCAGTTAAGGGAAGTTGCCCCATGGTCAGAGTGCCGCCTGAAGGCTGGACCACATCCTCTATGGACTGCTTAAGCTCTGCAAGATCTATCCCTATATTGATAAGGATTTCTACCACTCTCCCTTCTCCCACCCTAATTATACCTAAGAGTAGATGTTCTGTTCCAATATAGTCATGCCTCAGCCGGGAGGCTTCGTCCCTGGCATATTCTATCACCTTCCTGGCTTTTTCTGAGAACATCTCATTCATATATTTTTTTCTCCGTCTATTTTAAATACGTTATCTTCTCATAATTTAAGTGCAATCAACAGTAAAGTCAAAGATTATTTTTAATTTTACCTCCAAGCTTTTTTCTTATCAATTCCGCCCGCAGGGTATCCCGTTCATTAGGCTCCATCTCTTTATTAAAATATTTCTGAAGATGTGCTGGAAAAGAAATAAGTAAAATTTGATTGATGACACTCAGGGGGATATCTGTGATAGTTCCCATCCCCAAGCCCAATCGAATGGCAGACAAAAGGTTAGTTACCTCATTGGAGGTTATGACTCGCGCATTTTGCAGGATACCAATTGCTCTCCAGATCTTGTCCTCGATCTGCTCTTTTGCCTCCCTATAAAGGGTCTTACGGGAATTATTCTCATACTCTACGATCTGCAGGGTCACCATCTCCAAGCTCTCCACCAAATCCTCCTCTGATTTCCCTAAGGTGGTTTGATTGGAGATCTGGAAGAGATTTCCCAAAACATCTGAGCCTTCACCATAAAACCCTCTTACCGTTAAGCCTAACTTGGTCACCTGCGAGATAACATTTTCTATCTCTTTGGTTAAAACCAATCCAGGGAGATGGATTAAAACCGAAGCCCGCATTCCGGTTCCCACATTAGTAGGGCAGGAGGTCAGATACCCGAAATCCGGGTCGAAATCGAATTCCAGGATGGAGGCTAATTCAGTGTCAACTTCATCTGCCAGCTCAAAGGCACCTTTTATTTCCAATCCAGACTTAAGAGCTTGAATTCTAAGATGGTCTTCCTCATTTATCATCAGGCTTATTTTCTCTTCCTCTCCAATATATAAGGCTTTGGTATTACCCTCTCTCATAAACTCAGGACTGACCAGATGTCTTTCTATAAGGAAATCTTTATCCAAGCGGGAAAGCTCAGAAGAAGTATAGAGTTGTCCGGATTTAAGCAGAGAGCTCTTTTGGATGGCTTTCTGTAAGAAGGAGATAACTCTTTCCCGATCCTCAGATTGAGCAACCGAGGGGAAAGGTATATTGGAGATATTACGGGCTAATCTAATCCGGCTGGACAGAACTATCTCTGAATCTTTCCCTTCATCTGTAAGCCAGGCAGCCGGCTTCATTACCATCTCTTCGAACATTTTTTATTTCCTCTCCTGCAAATTCTTGATTTTATCCCTTATCTGAGCGGCTATCTCGAAGTCCTCCTCATCGATAGCTTTCTTCAACTCCCCCTGCAACTTTCTCTCTTCTTTCAGGTATTCCATCTCCTCCCCTGGCAGATTCGGTATTTTACCCCGATGACGATCCGAGCCGTGAATTTTCCTTAGAAGGTCTTTAAGTTGAGTTCTAAAGGCTTTATAACAGCTTCCACATCCTAACCTCCCTCTATGGGCGAAATTAGAAAAACTCATCCCGCAGGTGGGGCATTTAGCTTCTCTCTCTGTCTTGGCAAAAGGTTTTTTCTCCTTCCCTGGCCCCAACGGTGAAATCATGCTGGATAAAAACTCAGCTAAGGGAAAAGGAACTCCCTCAAAGGGACTGTGAAAACCTCTTTTCTCAGCACACTTCTGACAGAGATTCAAACTCATCTTCTGGTTGTTGGCTATCTGCGTAACCTGAATAGTAGCTTCTCTTTTCTGGCAATCATCGCACAACATAATCTTCCTTCCAAATCAAACCTTAAAATTTAAAGGGTTCAATTTTCCCATCTTTCAATTTAAATATACGCTGGGCTCTTTGAGCCAGTTTTAAATTATGGGTGGCTAAGATAAAAGTTTGGTTTCTATTATCTTTGAGTTCAGTAATCAGATTATGAAGACTCTCAGCCGTATTTCTATCTAAATTCCCTGAAGGCTCATCCGCTATCACTATCCTGGGGTCATTAATTAAGGCTCTGGCAACTGCTACCCTCTGCTGTTCACCACCAGAAAGCTCTCCGGGCTTATGGTCAATTCTGTCTGAAAGTCCCACCTCATTTAAAATTTTTATAGCTTTCTGTTTCATTTCTTTAGGCTCCTCTCTGGCAATAAACTTTGGCAGCATCACATTTTCTAAAGCCGAGAATTCAGGAAGAAGGTGATGAAACTGGAAAACAAATCCAATGGTCCTATTTCTAAAATGAGCTAATTCCTTCTCGTTCAACGAGAAAATTTCAGTAGAGTTAAGGCTTACCGAACCTTGATTGGGTCGGTCCAATGCCCCTAAGATATGCAGTAAGGTGCTTTTCCCTGAACCAGATGGCCCAATTATCGCCACAATCTCTCCCTCATAGATCTCTAAATCCACCCCTTTTAATACGTCCAGGATTCCTGCTCCTGTTTGAAAGCTCTTGTAAACTCCTTTAGTCTTTAAAATCAACTCCTGATTTCTCAATTTGCCCTACCCTATAAGTTATTTTCGCCAGTTTTCCAGAGATATTTAATTTCTTTTACCAATATCTTATCGCCTTTACCGGGAGTTTTTAAGTCAATCATCCCGCCTTGAGGGCAAGGCGGGATTACCGATAAGAGTCTCTTTTTATTCACTAATCGGTATCGGTATACCCACGTTGCCCTCAACGTGGGTATACTGCCACTAATATATTCAATTTATTCATATCTTATAGCCTCTACTGGTAGCATCCGAGCTGCTCTGGCAGCTGGATAAAGGGTGGCTAAAAAGGTTATGCCAACCGCGGCTAAGGCAACTATAAGAAAATCGAAAAATCGCATATCTACGGGGAGGGTGGCAATGAAATATATCTCCGGGGGCAAAGATATAGGCTTAAAGGTTTTTTGAATCCAGCATAAAATAAAGCCTAAGAAACTCCCCAGGATCGTGCCCACAACACCTGCCACTAAACCCTCGAACATAAAAATCTTCATTATGGAAGGAGAAGTAGCTCCCATAGATTTCAAGATCCCGATCTCTTTTCTTTTCTCAATCACCACCATAATCAAAGTGCTTATAATGTTAAAGGCCGCCACAGCCACGATCAAGCTCAAGACTATAAACATAGCATATTTCTCCAACGCCATCCAGGAAAAAAGGTTTTTGTGCATGTGCATCCAGTCTGTAGCATAATAGTTTGGTCCTAATTTTGAATCAAGTTCTCTTGCCACTTTCTGAGCTTTATAGAAATCAGAAATCTTAATCTGCAATCCAGTTACAACATCGCCTGAATTCAAAATCTTCTGGGCAGAGAGAAGGGATATATAAGCCAGATTGGAGTCGTATTCATACATCCCGGTCTCAAATATCCCTGCCACTTTGAACTTGGTAACCTTTGGCGAGAGGAAACCTGCAGAGACTGTCTCCTTATTGATGCTAAAAAGGATTATATCATCACCTATCTTTACCCTTAACCTGTCAGCTAAAGTTGTTCCTAAGACGATCCCCGGACGCTCCCCTTTGACCTCTTTTAAATCGAAAGTACCGGCTATTAAGTTTTCCCCTATATGGGTTACCTTTTTTTCCTCTTCCGGCTCAATCCCCCGGATGACAATTCCATCGCTCTCCTCCTTTGAAGCTATGGCCGCTTTAAAATAGATAAATGGAGCAATTCCTTTTACCTGGGAATGTGATTTAATCAAAGGCAAAAGCTCTGGGTAGTTTTCAATCCCTTCCCCTTTAGAGGAGAGTATAGTTACATGGGCAGTGATGCCGATTATCCGGGAACGGACTTCCTTCTCAAAACCGTTCATCATAGAGAGAACGAAGGTCAAGGTAGCTACCCCGATTAGAACACCACCGATAGAGATAAGGGTAATCACCGAAAGGTATTTTGACTTCCTTTTGGACCTTAGATATCTTTTGGCGATGAAAAACTCGTAAGACATAATTTAAGTTTCAGGTTTCATCTGAGGAAAGAAGATCACATCCCGGATAGAGGTCGAATTGGTAAAAAACATCACCAGCCTGTCTATACCTATTCCCAATCCACCAGTGGGTGGCATCCCATATTCCATAGCTTTCAAAAAATCCTCATCCCCTACGGGCGCCTCCTCATCCCCCATCTTTCTGAATTTAGCCTGCTGTTCAAACCTTTCTCTCTGCTCTAGAGGGTCATTCAGCTCGGAGAAGGCGTTCATTAGCTCAAATCCGGCAATGAACCCCTCAAACCTCTCTGTTAAACCTTCTTTTCCCCGATGCTTTTTAGCAAAGGGTGACATCTCTACAGGATAATCCAGGATAAAAGTTGGCTGGATCAGATTAGGCTGAACTTTGGCCTCAAAGATCGACTCTATGACCTTGCCGATACGGATAGAAGGCTCACTTTTCAAACCCAAATCTTGAGCCAATTCTCTAATTTTTTCCTCTTCTTCCTTATAAAGATCAACTCCTGTATATTTCTCAATCGATTCCCAGAAGGATAATCTTCTCCAGGGAGGTGAAAGATCGACTGAGTCTTCTTGGAATTTAATCTTATTGGTTTTAAAAAGTTGCAAAGATACGAAGTTAAAAAGCTTTTCGCCTAGTTCCATTATATCGTTATAA
>Ga0209979_1002795_pt1 | contig 16202 bp, 18 predicted proteins | sample AnhtaG_FD_183114 | JGI IMG/M metagenome (GOLD analysis project Ga0209979, IMG submission 183114) | Deep subsurface microbial communities from Anholt, Denmark to uncover new lineages of life (NeLLi) - Anholt_01485 metaG (SPAdes) (version 2) | ecosystem: Environmental > Aquatic > Marine > Oceanic...
AAAACCAATCAAATCTAACGAATGGGAATCTGGAAGAGTATTCAATACTGCTGCAATTTATGATAAAGGTCTTTTTCATTTATTATATAGGGCACAAGGTGTTGATAACATTTCTAGAATAGGTTATGCAGTAAGTGTTGATGGTTATAATTTTAATAGGTTAGATAAACCAGTATTTAAACCGATAGGAAAATTAGAATCTCAAGGATGTGAAGACCCACGAATAACGAAAATAGACGATAAATTTTATATGACATATACCACTTATTCAAAATATGGAACAAAATTGGGTTTGGCTGTTACAAAAAATTTTATTAACTGGGAAAGATTGGGTATAATTTCAGATAACAAGGATGGAGTATTGTTTCCAGAATTGTTTGACGGTTACTATGCAATGTTATATCGGAAAGATGATAACGATAAAGACAAACCTTACGTAATTTATTTAGCATTTTCAAAAGATTTAATAAATTGGGAAAAAGACAAGGAAGTATTGTCTCCAATAGAGCCTTGGGAAAAACTAAAAATCGGTGTAGGTGCTCAACCTATCAAATTAAAAGAGGGATGGTTGGTTATCTATCATGGAGTAGATGAAAGGAATTATAGTTTGAGTTATTGTATTTTAGATTTAAAAGAACCTTCTAAAGTCTTATTTAAAAGCGAGAAACCTATTTTAATTCCAGAAGAAAAATATGAGCTATGTAATTCCAAATCAGGAATAGTCTTTTCCTGCGGTGCTTGTTTAGTAGCAAATGAATTATATGTTTATTATGGTGGAATAGATAGATATATTTGTGTAGCTAATGGAAAAATTATCTGAACGAAGGAATAAAATGAAACTCACAATCGTTACTCCAACCCACAATACCAAATATATCAGGGAAGCTTACAATAGCTTACTGGCTCAAGTTGATAAGGATTGGACTTGGCTCATTATACTAAATGGAGAGGCTCAACATATTGACATTAAGGATTATAGGGTAAAACAAATAAATTATCCTAATGCCCCAGTTAGCGTCGGGGCTGTGAAAAATTTCGCCTTCAGCCAAGTAAAAGAAGGCATTTGCGTTGAACTCGACCACGACGATCTGCTTACCCCGAATGCTGTTCTTCGCATAAAAGAAGCGTTTAAAGACCCAAAGATAGGGTTTGCTTACAGTGATTTTGCAGAATTTGAAGCTAGGTCTTGGAAACCAGCTACATATGGTTCTCAATATGGGTGGAGATATAGGGAAAAGCACTTCTATGGGCATAAGTTTCATGCTATGCTAGCCTTTGAGCCAACACCACACTGTATCGGAAGCATACATTTCGCCCCAAATCATGTAAGGGCTTGGACAGTTGAAGCATATGAAAAAGCAGGGAAGCACAATCCCAGTTATAGAGTTTTAGACGACCAAGATTTAATATCCAGAACTTATCTAATTACCCAAATGAAACGCATACCAGAGTGCTTATATTTATACCGCAATTATTCAGAGCAATCATTTAGACGATTTAATAAAGAAATTCAAACTGGCACCCTAAAATTATATGACAAATACATATTCAATATGGCAAAGAGATGGTGCCAGTTAAATGACGATTATCTGATGGTTGATTTAGGTGCAGCACATGGGAAACCAGAAGGATTTATTGGTATTGATACTTATGGAACTGATATTATAGCAGATTTGAATGGAAAATGGCCATTTGAAGATAACTCAATAGGATTGTTGCGGGCAAATGATATAATTGAACACCTAAAAGACCCAGTGAATACAATGAATGAAGCATATAGAGTTTTGGTAGATGGTGGGTGGTTTTTAATCGAGGTTCCTTCAACTGATGGTAGAGGAGCATATCAAGACCCTTCCCATATTAGTCGGTGGAATAGTAATTCCTTTTGGTATTATACAGACAGAAAATATGCTAAGTATGTTCCAGCAATTAAATGCAGATTTCAAGTTCAGAGGATATTGAACTATAATCTCACAGAGTTTCACAAGCAGAATTACATCTGCTATACAAGAGCACATTTGACAGCAATAAAGAATAAACGATACCCAGGAGCGATAAAAATATGACAGAGCATACTGAATTTAAAGATTTTATCACAAGAGATGAAGTGAGGAATAATAGAGATAAACTATATGTGTTTGGTGATAACTTACTCGGTGTTGGTTATGGTGGTCAGGCAAAAGAAATGAGAGGAGAATGGAATACAATAGGAATACCCACTAAAAAATCGCCATCTGAATTTTTTTCAGATAATGATTATGATGAAATAGTTCCTTTAATAAATATTAGATTTGAAGTAATATGGTATTATCTACGACGGTATGAATATACAATTGTGATACCGCAAGCAGGTATAGGAACAGGTTTAGCCGACCTCTCTAATAAGGCTCCTAAAATATGGGCAGTAGTAAAAGAAAATCTTGAAAAATTAGGATGGAAAAATGAAACTATCTAATAAAGAACGCCAACTCTGGTTCCAAAAGATTTTGAGTCGTCGAGATAACTGCAAAAATCTGCGGGCTTTCGTTTATAATATCTTCGGTCGCAAATTGTATTCTAACCAGATAAAGCCCTTAAGAGATTTTTTAGACCCTTCGATTAAGAAAATTCTTTACTCCTGTGCCCGTCAAGGTGGCAAAACAGAGGATATCGCATTAGCTTGTGCAACTATACCGATATTCTACGACAATATTCATATGTATATTTTTGCCCCAAAGCAAGAGCAGGCTCAAATTAGTTTTGAACGATTTTCTAGCCTTGTTCATTCCAATCCTTATAATATATATGCAGGGTCGCTAGCTGTGGATAAGTCGGATAGGATTAAGTTCGCTAATGGAACAGAGATCAGGGCTGTTACTGCCTCACGAAACGCTGAAATTGAAGGTTTAACCTGTCATATTATAGTATTAGATGAAAGCCAAGCAATATCACCTTTTAAGGTGCGGGAGAGTTTAATGCCTATGGGTGGAGCAGTTCCTGGTGGAGCTAAGATTATCCAGTGTGGTGTTCCAGGAGTTAGGGGGACGCATTTTCACAGAGCATTTAAAAATAAGTATGACCCAAAAATTAACCCTATGGGCTATGTACAGCATATTTATCCTTGGGAACAATGTCCTATTTTAGACAGAGAATATGTATTGGCAAGGAAAGCCGAAGATCCAATTAGTTTTGCTACCCAATATGAATTAAGTTGGGAAAAGTCCAACATCGGCATGTACTTGTCCGAGGAAGATTGGGCACGCTGTATTGTTCATTACGAGCTCAAAGATAAGGAAGGCAAGCCCCTGCGTGGCGAGTTTATGGGAATTGACTTTGCAAAATTGAGGGATTCTACCGTTATTACAGAGCTAAGGCAAGACCCAGACCATCTTGAGCATTTCTATGTAGTTGGCTGGTGGGAGCTTTCTGGCGTGGATTATGCCTCGCAAATCGGCTTTATTAAGAATTTGTGGCACAGTCAATTAAAGCAGATATATGCCGACAAATCATCGGTGGGAGAAGGGCCTCTTGATGTATTAAGGCAAACAGGGATACCCATTGAAGGTTTCAATTTCGATATCCAACATAAGGATAAATTGTATAAGAACTTGGCAAATTTTATTCAGAGAGGACAGCTACATTGGCCAGCGTCTACTCCAAGAGGATTTGAAAAGGAATATATGCACTTTAAGCAACAAATGATGGAACTGGAAAAAGAATTTAAGCTGTCAGGACTTATTTCTGTCCACCACAACTTAGATGATTCGTTGGGGAGAGATGATTTTCCTGATAGTTTGGCATTAGCGGTATGGGCAGCTACTCACTTTATCGAGCCTACAGCATATACGGTCTGAAAGGAGTTTCAATGAAACTTAAGAAAATTACTTTAGTTTCCAAAGATAATTGCATACTATATAAAGTTGCTTGTTACGCTTACAATATGCTTAATATGCGAGTAAAACGCATTGATGTTGTAAATAGTAATAAGGCAATAATCTATTATAAAAGTTTTAGTGTCAAAATGAAAAGATAGGAGGGAGTCAATGAGCATAAAATTTAATACACTATCAATAGCTTTAGACACATCTAAAATAGAGAAAGCCCACAAGCTAATAGATAGTCTGTATAGCAAATTAGAAAAATACAATAGGGAAGTGATTAAAGCCAATAGGCTTCTTCGGGAGTTTGATGAGCTTAAAAAGAAAACCAATGTCCAATTTGACAAGGGCGAGGTTAAGGGTTTGCCTAATAAAGAGGGTTTAAAATAATGAGATTTTGTACTTCTTGCCAAAAATATGCTAAAACATACCAGATATCAGACAGCTATACCAAAATCGATGGCACTATTATCTTAATAGTTGAGCATCATTGTTTTTATTGCCTTAACCTAATTTTTACAGAGGAGAAACCAGACCATAATGGCACAGATAACTCCAGAAGAAGCTAAGATTTTAGCGAAATTCCTTAAGGAACTTAAGGACTATAAAGAGGCTGAAACTAAAAAGAAATTTATCCCAAGACAGATTTCAGTTATATATCAACATCCAGATAAGCCCAAAGAGTTTCATTGGTTTTCTTACCATAGATGGTTTGATAAAGTTTTTAAAAATGAAGGAATATCAAAGAATATCCTACTAATCACCCTGCATATATCAGCCAATATAATCGTGAACTTGGAAACCATGCTTAAAAAGAAACATCTGTTAGGTAGAACCAATGAAAGAAGACTTGAGAAAGCAATTGAACTATTAAAAAAGATTAAATTTAGATTTAAATAGAAAGGATAAAGCAATGAAACAGAGCCACATAATCGGTTTGTTGAAATCTGACGACATCGACACGCCTCCCCGCAGAAAGAAATGGCTATTCTATCCCTCCGAAGCCTCCTGCATTATCCAGGGCGGAGTAGTCGGTAATTGTCTTAGGCGGTCTTATTATGCTTGGAAAAAGGCACCTATTACCAATCAGCCCAGCGTGTTTGCACGAGTTTCAAGGAAAATTGGCAAATTCATCGAATCTGACACGAAAGATTGCCTGCTACATAATAAGGAACTTATAGATAAGTCAAAGAAAGATAGGCATTTCAGGACAGAAATTATTGAGGGAATCACAGTATCAGGCGAGATCGATGCTATCACGAAAAGAGGAACTAAGGAAATAGGTCTGGAAATTAAGTCCTTTTCGAGCAATCCAAAGTATGTTTCAGATAGACCCAAAGATACACATATAATGCAGGCTTTGCTTTACATTGTTTGCTACAAGCCGAGATTGCCCTATTGGATTATCTTTTACAGAAAATCTCCAGTAACATACAAGTCTAAGATGGATGACTGGCTCGATTTCGAGGGGTTCGAACACAGGATTGACTGGATTAAAATGGATAACAATATATTTCCGATTGTAAATGGGCAACTAGAAAAAAGTATTAGCATAAGGGGAATTTTGGAGAGATGGAAGGTTCTGAAATACTACATAATAAAAAACGAACTCCCTCCATGCGACTACAAATTAAGTAGCAAAGAGTGTGGTTATTGTCCCTACAAAAAACATTGCAAAGAAAATAGATTTGGTAAGGAGAGGTAATAATGATTCCACAAATTTTAATGGAAACAATTACTAGCATAGCTACCAAAATGGCGGATTTAAGCGAAAGTGCCTATCAAACAGAGAATCCAGATATATTTCGTTCCCTAATACTTGATATTAATGATAAACAACCTTATCTAGTTGAGTGGTTTGCACTTTATTGTCAGTCATGCTTGAATCAAGGAATGGGAAAAATGGAGGTGGCTGCTATGACTATGGCTTTTGTAGTAACAATGAAGGCACTATACGACCAAGATGATATTAGTAACTTGGAGGATTTGTTTAAAAAATGAAGGGCATCCCTAAAAAACTTTCTCGGTATTCGTGCCCTATTTGTGGTAAATTACTAGCTGTAACTTATTGGGGAATTGTCAATTTAGCAAATCTTAAATCAGATAATCTATGGAGATTCTGCTGTAATAGCATTTTGATAACTTCATTCGGCAAACATCATTGCTATTTTAATTCTCCGATTATTCAACTACCCCAAAACTATGAAGGCAAGATAGACTGGAACAAAATAAAAAGCCTCACAGATAGCATCCATCCTGTTATTAAGAATGCTATTGATGAGGCCATTAGAAAGAATAAATTTTCTAATTAAAGCTTGTCTTTGATAAACCTGCCAATAAAGTATAAACCAGCCGATAAACAAAGTCCAGTTACCACTACTGGATTCTGCTTTACAATTGCAATTATAGAAATCAGACCTATAATACAACTTGTTGCCTGACAGAGTAAGCCAATAGTTCTATTGTCCATATCTACCTCCTTCTTTAAAATTTAATACTCCAGTAAAATAAAAATCTGGTATCCTCAAGGTTATCCCATGCTTTTCCAATTGCTACTCCAGCAGATGAATTTCTCATCCACTCAGCTAACTCCATATCGTAGGAAAGACCAATATATGCTCCTCGATTTGTCCCAAAAAGATCTAAATTTATTTTGAAATAGTGAGCTATTTCTGCCCCTAAACCTACCTCCCCCTCTATTCCACTACCAACTCCAGCAAAAAGTTTTGGCCTGATTTTTATTCCATAAGGCTTTAACTGCGGAACATCAGATACATTTACTCTCTTATTATCAAAATAGAGCATACCCTTTTTTACTTCTATTTTATGTTGCTCTCCATTTCTTTCAATATATGTAATAAAGTCTTTGTATCCGAGAATTATAGGTTTGTTACCAATTCCTTTCCAGTAACCGTAACCGAATATCAAGCCTAAAATTAGGATGTAGGTAACTAATTTACGGACATTAAATAGCCCCATAAAGTCTTTAGCCCATCCCACAGGATCCAGTAACCCCGAAAAACCAGACCAAAACTTCCGCCTATCAAACTTTTCTCTATTCTTCCGCTTTTTACCTATACTACAATTAAATTCAGACATAGCTACTCCTTTATTTTAATGCCCTGATTTGACAAAAGTACACTCAAAGTCTGTAAAATTCCTATTACCAGCCCCAGGCGAACCTCCTGACCAAAAACAATTGGGTATCGTATAAGATGTCAATCCATGCTCAATGGTTAGTGTATCTTTCCCTGGAGCTAATAAAGAATATAGATTAATTAGATATTGCTCTAATTCAAGCCTCGTGTCTTTTTTCACGAAGCCTTTTACCCTGATAGTTAGATGCCCACCACCTAAATCGCTGGTAGACTGTATCAGCACTCCCAAGGCTGTTGGGATTATAAGTGGTTGAACATTTCCAGAATATGCTGGAGATACAGAGGCAGAATCACCTATGTAGATACTCCCGAATTTAACTCTTTGCTTTGGAATTTCCTCGCCACCTGGAACAGCATCGATAGCTCCACGTTTCGAGAAAGTTAGCGTTGTAATCGAAAACTCACTTTGAGCTGTCCTTACAGTGTATCCTGTTAGTCTGCAATCAGCAAAAGTAACCGCAACCCCACCGCCATCGGCTCCTGTTTCAAAGAAAATATCATATTCCTCACCTTTAACTAAAGTAATATCATAAATATCCGTTGCATAGGCTATGGTTATTGTTAGAGTCTCTGTATCTTTTGTTTCATCAGTTATTTCACCTTGTGTGCCATATTCCTTATGGGTTACTATGGCATAGTCTATAGAAATGTCTGTTGTGGGTACTATCTCCTTTTTTAGCACATCGTTTTGTTTTAGTTTTACCTTACCCACAGAAAATTTGTAAGTTGACATTATTACCTCCTGTTTTAGTTTCCTATACGCAAATTATCAATATAAAAAGAAGTTTCATACGACATATGTTCTAATACAGTACCATATAAGCCAAGACCTGCTTGACCGCATTCAATATTTATAGAGTAAACTTTTTTTCCAATAATTGAACTACCAAAAGCAGCTTGATAATCATTTTCAATATTCCTATTAAAACTTTCAAATTCTGCTACTGGTATATATATATGCCCAACTCCAGATAAATTGTAGGGATTGAATGAACCCATATAGTAATCAATATCATAATTTAATTTCGTACCATCAGTAAAACATAGTTGAATGTAGTACTCTCTCACAGGATTAATCCATAGCCCATAACTTTTTGACCAACCATCTGTCCAATTCCTAACTAATGAAGAGCCTTGAAATGAAAATTTACTATTAACATTAATATTAGGAAAACTTGGCTTCTCTATATTAAGACTTATATCATTAGTAGCAAATCTTAAAAAATGACTATTGGGAATTTCCGAATCTATCTCCATTGCAACTTTTATATAAACATTATGGTCTGATTTACAGATAGTCTGATGACTAATTGTAACTTCCTTTTCTTCACCAAATTGACGAAACATATAAATGGTAAGTTCCCCTGAATAATGATTTAAACTGTTATTGCCATCAAAATCTCCAGAAAATACTTTGCCTGTATAATACTGCAAAAATGGGTCCCAAGTTTGAGTATAAATATTATTGATATAAAATTCTGGAGTAGTTATATCGTAAGGTTCAAACCAAGAAAGAAGAATTGGATGTCTTAAATCCTCTACATGAGCTGCTCTTACAGGGGTCGCTAAAGTTAAATCAGAATCTATCCATTCTGTTTGATGTTCTGTTCGCATCTCTTTTCCTTCTTCATTGTAATTGAAATAATAATCTTTAGTAGATCCTCCAGCTTCCAAGATTTTTTCAGTTGATACTCTTAATTCTTCTATGTGAATTCTCCTTACAGGTTCTCCTTTTTTTACTTCTGAAAATACAGTCTTATATGCCTTACCTTCTTCTGGTTCTTCTGGTGTATCCTCCAAACCTATATCTTCTTCTTGCTGTTTTCTAGCCTCTTGTAATTGTGTTATATGTAGCCACCTACAGGGTGTTTTACCTTTGTACTCTTCACCAGCTAACCCTCGTGGCGTTAATAGGGGATCTTCAACCCAGACATAAATGCCTTCTTCTCTTAACCTTTCTATTTCTTCTGGATCTATCACTATTTGACTGAAACAAACTGGACATCTGGGATATTCTTCCGCCATTATAATTCTCCTCTAATCAGAATAAGATGCAATACCCGCAATGGGATCTTTACCTGGATCGTGCTTTGCTTCTCCCACAATTGCTGCTACCTTTTTCATATCATAATCAAGAATTGTGATATACCCAGCATTAACATTCCCTTTATCTTTTCTCTGTAACATCTCTTTCCTTCTCAATATAACTACTGCTGCATAATGACTTTTGGTTGTTAAATCTAAATGTGTTAGAAAACCACTCGTGGTGAAGTCGTGCGTAACTCTCAAAACTTCTAATCCATTAACCTGTGTTCTTAGTGCTAGAGTTTCATCTCCCAATATAGTTATTGTAGCCTTATCAGCATCTTCAAGATGTCTTGCACTTTCACTTTCTGCTCGTGCCTGTAAATAACTATTAACTTCAGCTACATTACTTTGTGAAACATACTCATAAGGAATATTAGCAGGGACACTTATTTCAAATGGAATGATATTCTCGTGATAAGTCCTAGAAGCTATCCCACTTCCAGATGATTTAGATAGCCTATCTTCTTTATAGGTATAAACTACCTTCATAAAAGCAAACCAACGCCTAGGTTCGTTCCATATATTCACATATAACTCTTCTTCATCTTCAGTAGTTTTAAATGTTGCTTTACCACTCTCAATTCTTTCATGCCAATAAGGTTGTAGTGGAAGAACCGTAATGGTCGCAATATTACCATCTTCAGAATATTCCACTTTTGAGCTAATAGAAACCCATTTGCTAGGATATTTGCGATAAGTTTTTACAGGAAATCTTCCTTCGGAACCACCATCTTCCCATTTTTCTTTGGTCATATGACCAGGTAATACTTCAACATCCAAATATTTAGTAACCTCTGGCTTTTCATTCATAGAAGCAAAAACTTGAACATCCGAAATTTCATTACCTGTAACATCCATAATATTTTGTGGTTTAAATATATCATCCCAGTATCTCGCTTTCCAGCTTACGCATCTAGTTATTCTTTTCTTCTCGCTAAAAACAGTAATCACTTTAGCTGGATTGGTTAAATCTCTATCTAAATTTTGTCTTAGAATATGCTTTCCCACCTCAAATGTTCTTCGTGTAATTGGAGAACCCAACTTGTAGTAACTGATATTCCCGAAGACATCGGTATGTATTTTATAATTTCCTTTATATTTTAAAGAATTTTCCATAAATTCTAATTCTGTTAAATCAGACACATTCACTGGGTTCCATAGCTCTTCAGGCCACTCTGTAGGTCGCTTAACATCTACTCCAACAGGATGCAGAGTTTTTTCCCACAATTTATCTATAGCTGTATAAGAAACCCTTAGATGTCGTGAATCATAGGTTTTACTTCTTTTTGTTAAAATGCCAGTAAATACCAATCTGTCATTAATTTCCACTTTTACTTCCTGTCTAGCAGCTTCTGGTAATCCTGCTGTGCTTGGATTTTTTGGGATATAAAATGTTGCCGTTGAAAAAGCTGGCCCGTAAACTGTCTCAACCCGCTCCAAAACTGCATCATCTCTATGAGTACCACCGATATAAATTTTGAAACTAGGATCTGTATATCTATCAACATTATAAGTGGGAGTGCCAGAGGTATTAACTCCCGAACTTTCATCGCCTAAACCATTTACGCCCCTCACCTGAAAAGTATAAGAAACACCTGTTACCAAACTCCCAGCTATATAAGAATCAGTTTTAATAAGAGTTTCATTCTGTTTTACCCAAACACTGCTTACATCCTTATAAACATTATACCCGTAATTACCTGTATCTGTCCAAGCCAATAATAATGACTCACCTGTTTGAGTATCGGTTGCAGTTAAACCAGTTGGGTCTGTGGGAGCTGGCTGATTTACTTTTAATTGGAGGTTAAAATCTTTTTGTGTATCAACCTGTGCCCTCAACTTCGCATAAAAATCTTTGTGATATACTATATATGTATCCGAACTGATACTTTCTTGTATTCTTTTAACAATATAGGCATCAGAATTAATCGTTGGAGCTCCATAAACATAAATATGAGCATCCGACGATATAATTGGTGAAATCGTTGCCTTTATATGAGCATCAGAATTTATAATCTGCTCAACAATTCCTTTAATAGTAGCATCTGAGGAAATAAGACTATACTCCCTGCCAACTGGATATATCTCTGCATCTGATGTTATTTCTTGTTGAACAGTTCCTTTTATATTAGCATCCGAATTGATAGTTTTCGATAAGACTATCTTTATGTGTGCATCAGATATAATATCGTTATTAATAAAAGCAGATGATTCTATGGACTTTTGAACACCAAAGCCTATTATATATGCATCTGAGGCAATAGTTTCTTGAAGACTTACTTGTACATAAGTTTTAAAATAAACATCTCGATTAAGAGTTTTATTCCAAGTAGAACCACTATTATTGCTATATACAAATGTGCCATTAGCATATATATCTGACCACGCATAAAATATGTATCTATTGCTACTATCTCCTCCATCACTTTTTTGTTTAATTGCAATACAATAACTAGTGCTAGCTATCTGACTCATAGGAGAAGAAAAAGTTATTATTAATTCTGCATTATTTGTAATAGTAGATTCTAAAATTTCTTCTGAAGCAAGAACATTACCATCAGGTTCTCCAGCCGATTCTCCTTGAATTTCAACTATTAGATTGTTGGGAGTCCCAGCTTTTCCCATCCATAATTTCAATTGAACTAATTGTCCATTTAATCCAGCTTGGAAACATTGACCATGATAATTAGTTCCCCAAAAAGAACTTGCATATGAGCTACTATGTAGGTTTTGTTGTTGGTCTAATTGTAAAGCCATTCTATTTCCTTAGATAATTATATTACCAAACTCATCTATTTGTATAACCTTCTTAAAATTTTTACCAGTTTTGTCGTTATATTGGAATCCCAAAAAATATAGCACAGTAGTATTTAATAAGTTCCCAGTTTGGGTTATCTCTTTTGTAATCCGTCTAAAATAAATAAGCCTCTTCCTATTCCTATCATCAACATTTGATAATAGTTCAGGTTGAGGCATTTGGATATTATTTATATAAATTATGCCTAATTTCAAGTCTAAAGTAAGGCATAAAGATTTCTCGATATGAAAAAGTGTAAATTTAACCAAATCGTTCTGCCTATCTAAAACAGCACGAAATAAATTCTCCTTATCATCATCAAATTGCTTCAACTGACTACCATCAGAGAATTGAGCCAGCCAGTGAATTTTTAAAGGTGTGGATGCCATTGCATTGGTCTCCTATTTTATTATATTAAAATTGTTCATAAGTTCTTGAAACTGATTAAGTTTCGTCATATTGAAACTTCATAGTTTTCTGATTTACTGCACCCGCAGGTGTCGCTCCACTAGTCTTTAACTGAAGCACAAAATACTCAGTATATCCTGGACTATCTATATAAAGAGTAGTCCCATCACTTGCGTGGATTGTTACAGCAGTTCCTTCAGTTATCGGCAGAGTAGTCCCACCCATATCAGTAATAACTGGGGTCGCATAGGTTGTTACCAATCTATATGCAATAGTTTCGCCAGTTTTGTAATCTCCAGCAGATTTCCAGAACTTCATATTTTCTATCTTAGTAAAAGTCCCAGAAAACTTTGCCCTGATATATTTCTCATATGCGTTTTCACCAGCAGTAATTGGATAATTAGATACTGGACTCAAATTAGGATTATCGGCATTACCGAAGTTTATCGTGCTAATAGCATCTGTAATATCCCCTGGTGCTGTATGATTCGTCTCGCTCCATTCATATGTGGCTGCCATAGATTTTCACCTCCTTATAATTTATTTAAGTTTAGTATATGTAGAAACCTCGGAGAAGAACTTTGAGAAAAGACCCACCCTCGGTTTGCGCATTATACGGTACATCTACTTTTAATTGTAATCTTTTAGCATTATCTTGCGGAATTGGATTATCACAAACTTTTTTAATCCTATCTCCTAATAGTGTATAATCAGCTTCCTCATCATCTTTAATCTCGTATTTATATTCAGTGTAAGGAATATTAGCGGTCATTGAAGTCCCTAAATGTATAATCCCGCTATCTACATCGTAACTTCCACCTGTAAAATAATTAGTTCCTGTCTTATTAGCATTATCCCATACTCCCACTATAGCATTAGTAGCAATAAATTTAGGATAATGTAACACTTGAACTGTATCATTGTCAATTTTTATGCTCTCTTCTGGGGCTACTGTTCCTATATGAACCTCGTTGGAGATTGCTCCACTTGATTTTATAGCTACCCATTTATCAATATAAATCTGCTTCCCATATATATTTTTGTCTGGTGTGTAAGTTATCTTTATATTATCAGTCCCAACTGGAGGGTTTTTCCCCTCGCTACCATTCCCAAAATCCAAAACACCAGTTGTATAATTGAATTTGTAAACCTCATCTTCGGCACCTAAACCAGAGAAACTATCCACCCGTCGCCACTCAATATCATCAACAATAACTTCTTCTACTATATCCGAAGCCACGGGTATATATGAAACTATGTGGGTTTGGTTAGGAAGACCTGTGCCATTCCACTGTTGAGAAACATATAGGCGTATAAGCTCTATTCTGATATTTTTAGCATCATCAGAATTCAGTGCGACATCTTTATCATTGTAGAGCAGTATATCATATGGTAATGTGGTAGTTTCCCCAGCATTACATAGACCGAGGTCGATGGGGTTTCCTTCTGTGCCTATCTCAACTAAAGTATCTGACCTATACATCTCTAAATTGGGAGCATTTCCCATATTATTTAGTCCTCCTTAATCTGACTCGGTTTTAGTTAAAATAGTTTCCTGTTCTGACTGTATTTGTCTGGTATTTCTTTCACGATTAATTCTATCTCTAATATCTTCGATTTCTCTATCTTGTATTGCTATATTTTCAATCATACTTCTGGTAATCTCTATAATTCTAGTTCTGCCATCAGTAGTAATTGTAACTAGTGAGCCTATCAAACTTTCTACATCTGCTCCATATCTTCGTTGCTCTTCAAGATATCGTGTAATTGCTTCAGGGGCTTCGGCTGGTCCTACTGCTCCTGGCATAGTTGGAGCTGCTGGGCCAACTCTTCTTTCCCTTGCTTGCCTTTCAAGTTGTCGTCCTGTTTCCTGCCAATTAGCTCTTGCTGATTCTAGCTCTATTGATGCCTCTCTGATCGCTTCAGCAAGACCCTCAAATGGCTTAATATCTGGAGCTATTCCCAAAGTCATTATTTTCTGAAGTGCATTAAGAGGTTTCACCAAATAGTCACTAAAAATTCGAGCTACTTCGAGAGCTCCCATCCTGATATTTGCTATAAATACTCGCCAACCCACAATCATATTCGTAAACCAATCAGTTACTATATCATTTACTGTGGTAATTTCATCACTAAATAATTTTAGATTTCCAATCCATTCACCTATTTTCCAACCAGCTATTGCTGCACCAACTATACCTAATGCCCATCCTACTCCTATTGCTGCTATCTTTAAAACACTAAGGGCTTTGGCATAAACTAAACTTCCTGTAATCGCTGCTGCTATATGAATATGAACCAATGCACTGATAATAGAACTCAATGTTATAAAAAGCAGAATTATTGGTGTTAAACCACCAACCAACCATAACAATGCACCAGTGATACCAGTAACTTTGCCTATAAATTCTTTCTGTGTATTTGAAAGCTTAACCCACCAATTATTAAATAATTTAAGAGTTTCTGTAGCCACTTTCATAGCATCTGGTAGTGTCTCTGCAATTCCTTTAACTGCTATAGCCAAAAACTCTCCTACAGTTTCTCTGGCTTTTTCTATTCTCTCTACTAAGACACCAAAAAACTTAGCTATTTTTTCTGGGGTTAGTGACTCTATAAAACTAATGACCCCATCTCGCATAGCATCAAAACTAATTCCGTACTTTTCCACAAGTCCCAATATACCCTTAACGATGCTCTCAAAAGTTCTGTTTCCTTTTATTGCCTTAGTTATAGCTACAACCAAATTTCTCAAAGAAAAAGTAGCATCGGTTAATGGTTCAGAATATGATTTATATATAGTTGTTCCCAATAATTTTATAGAGGCTACTAAGTCACGTACTCTACCAATAAAAGTTTTTCTCATTTGCTCAGCCATCCGTTCAGTAGCTCCTTCCGAGCGTTTCAAATCTGATGTAAATTCACGAAATGTGCTAGGACCCATCCTTCTCAAGACACTTATTGCAGTTGCAGCTCGTCTTCCGAATAGTTGAAAGATATTAGCTGTGCTAATTGTGCTTTTACCGAGTTCGCCTATAATATCACCAAAATTCTTTAATTCACCAGCCGCAGTGAGAAATGATACACCCAGTTTATCTAATAATTTTTTCTCTGCCTGCGTAGGACTTAACATTTTCGCAATGGCTGCTCTAAGACCAGTAGCTGCCTTACTACCTCTCACTCCAGCATTGGAAAGCATCATTATAGCTGCACCAGTTTCTTCCACAGTTAGTCCAACAGATGAAGCTATTGGTGCTATGTATGATAGTGTATTAGAAAGGTCTAGCATAGTTTCATTACTACCAGTCACTATAGTTGCCATAACATCTGCCATATGCCCAGCATCACTAGCAGCTTTACCAAAACCATATAGTGATGATACTACCATATCAGCAGTTGTAGCCATATCCATATTAGTTGCAATTGCCAATTCTAATATAGGTCCAACCGCAGTAAAAATCTGACCCACATCAAAGCCAGCCCTTCCAAGTATAACCATACCTTCAGCAGCTTCGGTAGCACTAAATAGGGTTTCCCTTCCTAATTCTTCCGCTCTTGCAGTCAACATTGCCATATCACCTGCTGCTACCATTGAACCTTTACCTACCATAATAAAGACTCTTTTCATTGCATCCTCAAATTTAGAACCTTCCATAGTTGCCCCAACTAAAGTTCCTGTAATCCCAACTAACCCAATCTGAAAGGCCCTAATCCCTATGGTAGATATTTTCCTAAAGGCATTATTAATACCAGAAGTTAAACCCATAGATAGCAAAGAAAAGTCACGAATTAATGATGAGGCACTTGCTAACCCTGCCCTTATATGACTAATATCCGCAGTTATGTCAACTTCTATAAAACCAATCTTTGCCATTTTTATTCCTTACACAATAATTT
>Ga0209979_1002796_pt1 | contig 16200 bp, 19 predicted proteins | sample AnhtaG_FD_183114 | JGI IMG/M metagenome (GOLD analysis project Ga0209979, IMG submission 183114) | Deep subsurface microbial communities from Anholt, Denmark to uncover new lineages of life (NeLLi) - Anholt_01485 metaG (SPAdes) (version 2) | ecosystem: Environmental > Aquatic > Marine > Oceanic...
AGAATCGAAAGCGCAGCATCAGCATCCACCGGCTCCTCAAAGAACCGGTCAATGCTGACGTCCGTTATCTCCTGTACCCTGCTAACTTCAGCCTTATTCCCCAATTCAGTTACCATCACTTACCTCCTAGCCACACTTCTCACATACCCGGTGTTGCTGGCTCAAACGTCCTTACCACTTCCACCTCCTCATCCGCGAACTTTGTTTTTAGTGTATCTTCCCACATGCGTTTAACCTCCTATCCTCCTGAATTGTTCTTACCTAGTGCCTCCTCAATTCAACACCGGCACTACGCAAGACGCGGTACATACGCCCCGGGGATATCCCATACCTATCCTGGATGACTACAGTTCTGACCCCGGACAGGTAGTCACGTACCACCTCATCAGGAGCCAGAAGCAGATATTTCGGCGGTCTCAGGCGTTGGATTGTCTATACGCTGTGTTTCAGCCAGAAAGTTCACATAGCAACCAGCCACGGTGCAGTATCCTCGAACCCGACCGTCCGAGACCACGGCCAAAACTTCCTCTCCGCAACCAGGGCAGCGAACCCTGGAGCGGGTCAGCTCCACCAGGGTAGGCACTTGCACCTTCAGTCCTTCTCTATTCATTGACCTATTCCTCCCTTATTGTTTATGGTGTCTTCGGTGGTCTCACCTCGCTCCTGCAGGCCCAGGGCGTCTCCGGTTAAGCGGTAAGGGCAATCCCATAGGGGAGCAACCCTTCCCCGCCAGATTTTGATCTGGTCGCTTAAATAGGAGTTTCAAGCGTAATTGTATCTACGTTTTTGTCGGGGTCTACCGATAGTATGCTGACTTCCATTAGCGGGAGTGAGCATAAAACTGCGGAAATAATATCCCAACGACCCACCTCGGGCCCCAAGCTCGTAGTAGCAACACTGTTTAACTGGGTCATAAAACATATTGGTGATGGTTCGACTGCGCCTTCTCAGCAGTTCAGCCAGGATATACTTCGTGGCAAAACCGCTAAAACGAACCCTATCCCCACGCTGAAACTTTGCTTTCGACGTGCCCACCGCTGGTCGCCTCTGGATGGTACCCCTCAACTGAGCAGATAGCCGGCTCCAACGGTTATGTTGTGGCCGGGTGTTCTTGTCCAGCCCCAGCTCATCCATAGCCAGCTGGACGGTCTCATACGGGCCACGTCCATCCTGCAGATAGTATTCCCAGGTCATTGGTGGCTTCCTCCTCATCCTTTTCTTTGGTAGGTGAAGAAGTGATGGTACCTGCCCTGGATACTATCACTCCATCGCCGACCTTGTAATCGCACACCACGACTTCTTGGGCTTTGGCACCCACTTTGGGCGTCTAGTCCCGTTTAATAATTTCGCCTCTTCGGTCAGGAAATCGTAGCAATCCTGGCAATAACGCGGGTCCGGACTCCTTCGACCAGCCTCCCTATCCTCGCAACAGGCCTTGCAGAAGAAGCTACCATTTTCAAGCCTTTTGTCTACTGCATCGATAGGAACCACGACGGCGATATCCCGACTACTAAGAGCCACCTCGCCAGGTCTTAATTCTAGCTTCTCCATTAGCCTGTCCCTAGTATCGTAGTCCCAGCTAGTGGGAATCTCGACTTCTCGTTCTTTCACAGCCGGCGTTGGCTTTATGGTTTTATAGCCACACTCCCGACACTTCCAGGCTTCCCACCCTACCTGGTCGACTGACATAATATCCTTATCAGGATCCCGGTCAAAGGTGTTCGGATTCCGGCAGTCCGGACAGAATACCGGCGGCTTAGTAGTTGCGTTCACGAAACCCCTGGTCCTTTCTTGATACAATTAGCTCACCCCTCCACCTGCCAGCGCCGCGTTGGACTACCGCACCACGGTGGGGTGGATAGCCTCCCTCCAGGATAGGAACCCTTCTTCCCCAGGAGAGGAACCTCCCTCCCAGCCCCCTATATGTCCGCCACCGTCAAAAATTATACGCTGGAAAAAGCGTTATACGCCGAGACACCTCCATTCCTGGGCTCGCGGCCTCAGCCTATCAGCGCGGGACACCTGAAACAAGGGATCAGCATCCACCTGCTGTGGTATAATAAGATTTTGGAGGCCAGTAGGTATCCCCTTCCCTTCCTGGGAATCTTGCTTCCTTAGTGCTTGGTGGAGAGACTTTGCCGTCTTATAGTAGCGCCGAGGCCAAGGCTGCCAAAGTTTAGCCCCCTTAAAAAGACAGCGTGTGCCCAGCATTGCTACCTGGACGTGCAAAGTTCTCCCCACCGGGCCGCTGAAGCCAAAACCTTCGGCTGAGTTACCAATCTGGTGGAGAGGATATCTTGCCCAGTCGTCGCTATCATTAAATCGCCAGTTCTTTCTTTTCCCCCTTTCTATTCCTAACCGTATCTCATCCCTTAGTTGTGTGCGCTCCGAGATACCGGTGTTGGCCCTTATGGTCCTCCTGGGAAGGGGTTTACCCCTGACCCACGGGGGTGCATCCTCAGCGGGAAGTGCCATTACGGCTCTAACAGCGCTGTGCCTCTTCCCATTAGTGAACTTAGCCAGTGGCACCTCCCGCCAGCCAGACACTGGGACGACGTTGAAATGTCTACACACCTTCTCAAAACTCCGGAGCCGTAGTAATGGGGGCTTTGGCCATCGATATACTTCCTGAAAGAAAATATCTGTGCCTCTGACGAGAGCCTCTACCCGGGTTATGTTCCGTCCTCTGTCCTGGAGCCAGAACTTTGCCTCCAGGTAGGGGAGTTGGCCGCTGCGGTATCCTTTCTTACCACCTCTCCCCATAAGCGCCTGGTCCAAACAACGTAGCTCCGACCAAAGGACAAAGGCGTCAAAGATGTCTCGGCCCTTACTGTAGCATTTAGTGGCCAGCTGGGGGGAAATCCTGACCATGTCGGGAGTGGGGAGGCGTCTGTTCATGGGGCACCCCTTTGACTATCGTGCCCCCTCAAGCCCTCCAGTATCTCTTGAACTTCGCTGGCTCTATGACCATTACCGCCGAGCGCACGGCTTACTTGCTTTGCCAGGTCCCCCAGCGCTGCCAGCTTGTCTAGCAGTTCAGGTAGCAGCTGGGCTGGGTCATCTCCAAGTGACGTGCTAGGCTCAAACTGCACACTATATTCAGTTGTTCCAAAAAACAACCCCCTTTTGGCTATCTGGCTAGTGGGCAAGACTGCCAGCTTCGCCTAGTAGTCAGCTTGCGTTTAGCTGCGATACGCTAGCCTAAACGTGCTGCCACTATATAAGTCGTGGAAAAGGTCTTAAAACCTCTCACTCAAAAAGCTTTTTTTGCTCCTGCTTCCTAAATCGGGACAGGTAACATAGCTCTCCATGAGTAAGGGCTTCCCCCGCTTTGAGCTTGTATGCTATTGCCACCAGGCGTTGCGGATAACCTATTTCCCAGGTGTTACTACTGACCCAGGCGTCAAGTTCAATCGCCCTGTCATCCTCTAGCAGCTCTCCGAGTTCGGTTGTATTGCCTTCACCGTCTATGACAGGCTTGTCCAGGCTCTCCAGCTTGATAGCCTTTGGACATTCGCCGTATAGCCAGTCCTCTTTACACTTCCGCCGTTGTGCCTTGCTACAGCTACAGCAGGTTAAGCCGTTAGTGAGCTTGTAGTGTTCTCTCCAGTAGTCGGCTACGGCACGGCTGGCTATCCGATACATGACGGCTTTCGTGAAAGGCTTGTGTCCGTTGTTGCGTTCCGCCATGTCCAGGGTGAGTATTATATCGTGGAGCAAGTCCTGAGTGTCCTCTGCCTTTGCTTTGTGGTTAAACCGTTTGGCTACATTATAATAGGTAAGATGAGGCTCTGGTAACTGGTCGTAGCCGTTATGACCGTTGCCGTCGGCTTGTCTTTGCTTACGCCTTCCGTTAGACTTGACATGGCGGGGCTTTGTCGTGGAGTTCTGGCAAACTGCCAGGTGAGCACACCACTGGCAAACGCCCTGCCCTTCGTTTAGTGTCCAGACTTTACCGCATCGGCTACAATGCCCTTGTGCTGGTTGTGGTGCTGGTGATGTAACTGCTGTTACCATCGCTTAACCCCCTTTGAGCTTATTTGCCCAGGTGAGGCAAGCGTTCAGGTCGGGCTTTCTGCTATTCAGTTGTTAAGGTGCGTTTTTTGTGTGTTTCTAGCTTCATTGTCCAACAATTAGTCATAAGGTAAAACGAGAAGAAATAGCTTTATTTACTATCTCCTCCCGGGGATTGTTGGATGAAATAAAAAATAAAAAGACGCCTTCTAATTAACCGGAAGTTAAGGACTAACTTTGGGCTCGTTGTGCCGTTATAAAGGGTAGAATTAGTCATATATGACTTATTTTGCTATAGTTGTTATGGCATCCTTCATTGATAGCCGGGAAATGAACTTTTTGTTTTTTAAGTCTATATATTAGGAATAGAGCAGGAGGTGAATGGTGAAAAAGCTGGCTATTTTGTCAATGCTGGTTATTCTGATGCTGGCATCTTCCTGCCGATATATTACAGGAGAAGCTCCGGAGACTACTCCAGCAACTACCCCAGCGCCCTCAACCGCAAATGAAGCGCCTATTGCCGTGCCTGCTCCAAGTCGCACCTCCCGGAATTACGCCTGGACCTATGCCACCAACAGGGCGTGAAAATGTGTATTCGGTGCAGATAGGCCTCGTTCCATCCAAGCAGGTCTACCTGCCAGGAGAAGAAGTACGGATGGAGCTGACACTGACCAACGCCTCGCAGGGTAATGTTGAGCCTGTAATCGTCAGCTCCCTTCCGCCAAGTGTCAGCCTCGTAAAAGCAGGGTCATTCTCAGGCCCGGCTAGGCCCCCTGGTGTAGTCATTCCTCCTTCGGAAGCTGCTGAATCGGGGGCGGTAAAGTCTTTTCCCGCCGGCACCGGTGAAAAAACACTGGCAAAGGGCGAGGCGTTAACGTATAACCTGACCTGGGACCAGAAGGATAAAGACGGAAGTCAGGTCTCACCGGGCTGGTACAACTACGAGTCTACTTGCTATTACAGCCCGGAATCATCAGAAAATAATATCGGCTCAGGCGTGGGGAAGCGGGCATTTCTTATTCAGTACCCGCAGGGAGCCATGCAAAAGACCATCGAAGTAAACCAAACCCGAGACTTAACCGCTTTACCTTTACTAACCATGGAAGGCGAAACCAAGGTTGTTGATGTGGTCATCGCCTTGGAGAGAGTCGAGCTCAATGAAATGGGGGCCACCTTCTATCTGTTTATGAGTTCGCCCGATAACCCATTGTCCGGGTACAACAATCCTGAGTGGATGAGCCGTGTTCCCAACCCGTGCCAGTATATCGTAGACGGCGTTACACATGAAGCCAGGTATCCTAACGGCAAGTTCCTGGACAGCGGAATCGAGTTCAGGTGGGGAGCATCGGCAGACGATGACAACTATCTTGACCCAGTACCGTCAGATGCTAAAGAACTTACCCTTGTCATATCTGAAATCGGACATGGCTGGGAAGGCCCCTGGGAGTTCACCGTGCCGCTGGAGTAGTCGAGTATAAAATGGAAGGGATGCAAAATGAATAGGCTAATCGTTATATTTGCTGTTATTTTGATGACCCTAGTGATGCTAGCCCCGGCTGGGTGTCAGCAAAGTACGCCTGACGTCGTAGAGGTCATAGCCATATTCCCGGCAGGGTCAGGCTCTCCTCCACCAACAGGTGCTTGGGCTTATGACAGGAAGGTAGATCCGCACCCCGACCAAATACAAAGGGTCTTCAATTTGGGAGACAGAATGTTTCTGGGGCTCAGGATAAGCGAGCAACTTAAGGCTGACATCACGTTTTCCAAGTATACCTTTTTCAACAGAGATACAGCCAAAGAAATAGAAGTAAGTTTACCTGGTGATTTGGGGCCATTTGAGCCGGGGCGGGCTACTCTGGCGGGTTTTCAGAATCCGTGGATACTCCCTGCTGACCCGGGTAACTACGAACTGAGAGTCTACCTTAATAATACAGTGATAGCTTCAGCAAGGTTTGAGGTCTCAACTAAAGTTACCCGACAGCCGGTAGTGATGGTGAAGTCGCAACTTACCGGAGGCAGGTCCGGCCAGAGCTCCGGTTTCATATTCAGGTCAAGCGGCGAGGTCTTAGCCTTTCTTGCTGATGTATCTGAAAATGAGCACCTGGAAGTAGTGCTCGGTAACGGGCTTCCTCTGGAAGCCTCCGTTTCCAGAACAGACAATACGACTGGTCTTGCCAGCATCAAGATAGAGAGGAATAATCTGATTCCGTTCACACTGGCTGGCAATAACGAAATAGCCGAACTGAAGACAGGCACACATCTGATTGCGGCAGGTTTCGGCAATGGCGAGTACCGTGAGATAGAGGTTGAAGTTCTGGATACAAAATATGACCTGCCCTTGCCCGGAGGAACAGAACTGCGCGTAATGAAACTGAATACCGGCGGAGAGCCTGGAATGGCTGGCGGGCCGGTGGTCAACGCCGCCGGGCATGTCGTGGGGGTGATGCTAGCAGTTGACCCGAAAACCGGAGAGAGCTTCATGGTGCCTGTGAATCGCATCCCGTCTATACTCTTTCTTCCTCCGCCCTCACCACCTAGCATTTCTGATACTCAGCCGGTGAGTAAGGAAAAGGCAATAGAGCTTGCGGTAAGAGGGCTTCCCCCTTCAATTGTCGCCCGCGCCGATATCAAGACTGAGGTTCACGGCTGGTACTGGGAAATAACTTTTGACAATCTCAACGCAGAGGCTGATGAGCTGATGCCTTACCCGCTGAAAGGGCCTCCACCTCCCCCGCCGGGACCAGCAGGGAAGATTACTACTGATCCCTACCCCGGCATATGGCAGAGCGTTATCATTACGGTCGATGCCCAGACAGGCGACCTCAAGAGCATAAGTGCCCGCAGAGCGCCCAGACCGGGACCCTACGTCAGCCGGGAGCAGGCTGTCGAGAGTGCCCGGGAAGATGTTCTGGGATTTTCGATGGACGCGTCATGGATTGGGAGGACAAAAGTGGAGGCTTACCTTCAGGGAGATATTTGGATTGTCCTGTTCTGGGAAGATGGCTCGGAGAACAATCGTCTCAAGGCGAGGGTTGATGCGGTGACTGGCGAATGTACAAGGGTGGGTGTAGGATAATCCGGTTAGCACCAATCAGGAAGTGCATGATGAAAAAGATTATTATTTTGTGTGTTACGATTCTTGGAGCTCTGTTGCTGATAAGCTCAGCAGCGGGATGCCAGCAAAAATCGCCGCCGTCATCCTCCACAGGCAATATTCGGATGATGGCGACCATTAATGGTCTGGAAAAGGGGGAAGAAGCCACACTGACTATATCGCATGAAGGAAGTGCTGCTTCTGAAGAGCTCTTTTTCAAACGCGATATAATAAGCGACGGCCAAAAAGCAATAACTGTTGATATAGCTGCAAGCCTGGAAGACGGCTATTATCAGCTTCTCCTGGAAGCACCGGACAAGTATTTCCGGGAACCCAAAGGGTATTTCTTCATGGTAAGTCAGTCTCAAATCGTAAATCCAACCGGTCGGAACGTAATATTCAATCTCCTGCCACAACCTGAGGGTCTCTGGGCCGAGGCGTATATCAGCTTATCAGCGCCGCCGAAAGCACCGCCGCCCCCAGCTCCCCCCATTTTCAGTAAGGCCGTCCCTGACGAGGCTTATTATCTGCCGGGAGAAACAGTTGAAGCAAAGCTTTTGTTTAAGAACCGATCTTCAAACAACGTCACGTTAAAATACCTGCCAGAGATTCGTGTAGCGAAGCATAATGTTGCGGAGTACTTGAGTGCCAGGCAAGCCTTGTACTCCTGGACCGGACATGAGCTACTGGCAGAGCTAAAGCCTGACGAAACCACAACCATAGACTTCACCTGGGACCAGAAGGACACAAACGGAGAACAAGTACCACCCGGTTGGTATTTTATTACCTATAAGGACCCTAATGTGACCGGTGAAACTGTCTGGAAAACAGGCAACGTGGCTATGGTATTGATACGTCCCTCCCAGGGAGCCATGGAAAAAACCATCGAAGTGAACGAGTCGCGGACGGTGAAAGACATCACGATAACGCTGGAAAGAATCGTATTAACTGCAGAAGAAATGGTGATCTATGTCCATGGTACGCCGGCGAGTATTCCACCGCCTTCAAAGAACTCGCAGATGGAGGGTTTTGCCGAATACAGCATTGATGGCGGGGAACTCATACCACTTGGCGGAGGCAGTCTCTGGGATGAAAACAGGTCAGAGTTTCACTGGGGAGGCTGGCGGCCTGGCATGCTTGACCCGGTTCCCAATGGTGCTAAGGAGCTGGTTTTCCGAATTAAAAACGTAATCATGACTCACATCCCTGACGAAATAGTCGAAGGTCCCTGGGAGTTCAAGGTACCGCTGGAGAGTGCAGGAGGTTATTAAGATGATTAGAAAGATAATAATAGGACTATTAGTGTTGTTTTTGCTGTCGATATCGGTTGCATGTGCCAGAGAGACGACCCCGACTGCCCCATCAACGCCGGGTCCCACCCCAACACCAAAACCTTCTCAAACATCGACACCAACTCCAACTACAACACTGAATGAATACGCGTTAAGCGTGGCAAGGCTTCAAGGTTCATCCTCGGTAAGAATCACAGAGTTGACTACTGGGAAAATTGCGACACTAGCGGCTTATAGGCCCGACTTTACCAAAATGCTTCAATTTATCAATGCTTCAACTGTGATACAGACGACCACTAAGACCGCCACCACAATCGAGAATGGAAAGACAGTCACGATACAACGCACTGACCCTTATCCAATGGGATATATTGTGAAGTTCTATTTCCAGGACGGGTCACAGGTAAAGTTTAATGTGACCTCAGATAATATTTGGTTTGAGACAGATGCCGCTATCTATCAAGCATCTGTCAGCCCAGACCTCTATTCTTTATTGAAGGAATTTATAACAAAATATCCTGCAATCAACTTAGGTGGACCAATTCCTCCTCCAATACCAACTCCATCTCCATCACCCACGCCAACTCCAACTCCTTCGTCGGGGGTGACATCACCCTCTGGTAGCTGGACGACTTTTACCACCTCCGATGGACTTGCCAGCAACGTCGTTACGAGCATAATTCAGGACGAGCAAGGCATACTCTGGATTGGCGGTGCCGAGGGGCTTACCCTCTTCGACGGTAAGAACTTTGATATTTACGCGAGTGCCATGCGCGACGATAACGTGCTTTGTGCGGCGCGAGACAAGCAGGGTAACCTCTGGTTCGGGACAGGGAGTGATGCAGCATACAAATACAACGGGGAACAGTGGCAGAAGATTACTCCAGTTATCGATGACCTGCGTCCCAATATCACCGTCCAGGATATCTTCGTGGATAAACAGGGAGATATCTGGTTCGCCGTTACCGGAAACCAGGGCCATCGGACAGCACCTATGGACCATGGTGTTACCCGTTATGATGGGAATGATTGGACCAGTTTTCTTGGCCGCACCAACGTTACTACAATTTTTCAGGATAATCAAGGCAACTTATGGTTTGGCAGCAACGTTGGCGTTACCCGCTATGATGGGTCAAACTGGCAGACATTCACAACGGAAGATGGGTTAGCAGACAATTACGTTGTTGCTATCACCGAGGACAGTCAAGGCAACATGTGGTTCGGTACCTGGGCAGACGGTGTCAGCCGTTACGACGGAAAGGACTGGCGTACCTTCACCCCTGAAGACGGCTTGGTAAGTGACGCCATACATTGTATGTTGAAGGACAGCCAAGGAAATCTGTGGTTCGGGTCTTATAGCATTCATGGTTATTATGGCATCAGTCGCTTCGATGGTACCCAGTGGCAAAACTTTGAGCCCTGGCAGAGCGAGGACGACAAGTATCATTATAATGTAATATCGATTTTTGAGGATGATGTAGGCAATCTGTGGTTTGCCACAAGTTTTGGTCTGGTACGCTATTCACCGGATTAAATATATTTATGGTTACGGTGAAGTGATTGAAGAGGATAACGGAAAGTGACTATTTTGGCTAAAAAGAGAGTCCTCTATATTCTGCTGTTTCTGGGGCTGGTGGTGGTTGGAGGCGGAATTTGGATGCTGGCAAAATCACCACCTGAAATTGATATTCCCGAAGGCAATCCGGTCATCTATGAGGAAATCGGCTATATGATGAGAGGCCAGTTCAGCTACCTGTATTTTTATGAAGACGGGAGCATCCTTTTCATCGAGGAAAAGGGATTACGGCCAGCCGGGGGCCATCCTACCCGGACCTGGAGTACGAGTAAATTTACACAACAGCAGTTGGATAACCTGTTAGCATATCTGGAGAACTGCGGTCTGGACGAACTGGATGAACACTATGAGTTCCGGACGAGCGACATGTTTTTTACCATCTCCGTTAATAGCGATAATCTCAGCAAGAAGGTCATGGCTTCCGGCTATATTACTCCCGACAACGGCGAAACTTATCCGGATATGCCTTCTCCGCTGAACGAGATATACGGGAGGCTGCGTGCTATTTCACAGGCAACTAAGGAGGTCTATCGCGAGGATATTAAAGATTGAATTTCGCTGGTTCAGGTGAGAATGGAGGCATAATGATTTATTTTCTATCCGGACTTTTAATCATTCACGGTATCGTCTGTCTTCTAGGTGCCTTCTTTCCGTTTTATCCCCCGGTCTATTTCTTCTATGTGTTCTTCGCGGGTCACTTTGCCGTTAAACTGATAATAGTTCTCTTAGTCGGGGCGGCACAGATAGTATACGGTGGGTATTTACTTCTCAAGAAAAGATGGCAAGTAAGATGGTATTGGCTGGCTATGGCCGTTGTGATTTCTACGGGGATTCTCTTGATTTTCCCTGCTTTTCATGGTCTTTTCACTCAGATACCGACAGCCACACCAGAACCACCACCTTATCCATCTGTAAGGCCGGGGACAGAGCGACCTGACGACATTATTCCAACCCCGGGCGGGCCGCAGTATAGAGCCAATGTGCATCAGGAAGGGCTAGAAAATCCATGGCCGCCGATTGAAACTAAAGAAGTGGTTTTGGCTGACGATGTCCGTGTTACCTACCGGGATTATATAGAAACTGATGCTGGTGAAGGCAGAAACAACATTGTATATGTGAGAGTGCCCGGCCAGGATATCGGCAGTGCAAACATTGAGGCGGTTAACGCTCCTGCAGAAATAGAAGTTAAACGAGGGATACGGTGGCATGGGCCCGGGACAATTGCCCAGGTGCTTGTTATCGAAATATCACAGGGCGTACAAGCCGGTGAATACACTTTTGAAATCGACGTGGAAGTTAATGGCGAGGACTATGGCACAATATCGTGCATGATTGAAATTAAAGATGATAACCAGGAAGCAGTGTTGAGACCCCCTTCCGTAATAACAGCTAAGGAGCCATATACCGGCAACCACGGTATCACCACGACGAGAGTCGCTCCGCAAGCGGGGGACAAGGGGATTTTAGTTGCGGTTAATTTACTCCCGTTGCCTCTAGATGAATTGATACTTAAATCTGATGTTATCGTCATCGGGAAAGTTGTTGATATATTGCCTGCCAAACAGGCTGATACGCAATCGGTCAGGCCAACGATATATACCGATGTCGTTATTGAAGCTAAACGTTACCTGTACGGTCAGCCATCGATTCTGCATATCGCCGTCCGGGTACCCGGGGGTCGGGTGGGAGACACAGTAATGAGAGTGGATGCCTCGCCGGTCTTTGACTTGGGGGAAGACGTAGCCCTTTTTCTGAGCAGGATGTCTGCAGATAACATCCCTCCAGACAGGATAGAGCCTGTAGATTACTATAGTGTCACCGGCTATAATCAGGGCAAGCGTCAATACGGTAACGGCGTAATGGTTGACCTGGGAGGCATTTCTGTATTAGAGCTTGAGCAAAAAATAGCCTCAATACATGGTGATGAATAGAATGACTCCCTGATAACGGAAGGGGACTATAAAATGAGAATCAAGTGGAAGATATTTCTTCCAACATGGATAACAATATTTCTACTGGCGCCTTCGGTTTTGATCCATGGGTTATTCATGATGACGATTCCATCTCCAGGATATCGGTCGGATGTGTCGTCGTTGTTAATTCCATTCGGCGCCATCTATTTCATGGATGACCTGTGGAGGATGTTGGTTCGAGGAGAGTTTGTATCTGCACTTGTGATTTTTATAGCCCTGATTTTGCCGATATTGATATACACCTTCGTGATTTCTTTAGGGGTTTATTATCTGCTCATGAAACTGGTTCTCAATAGGCTCATCGATAGGGAATAAAAGAAGGTGATACTCAAATAATAATAAAACAATTCACTCATCAAAGTGAAGTAGTACAACAGGATCAAAAGACATTCGAAATTAGTGTTGTTCAGCCTTAATAGAAAGACCAAGCAATAGGGGCGACTAGTGATAACTGATGATAGCTCTATTTTTAATTGATAAAGAATAAATAGCAGAAAGGAGGATACTAGATGAGGAAGACTTTTCAGAAATACCTGCCAATAATAGCACTGGTGGCTGGATTTATCTGGGCTTTTATCACCGCTGGTGTCTATAGTATTCTCTTTGCCTTCCTGCCGCTGCTGGCTTTTGTCTTCGGCTGTTTTTCTACATGGCGGTGGGGCCTGCTCAATGGTTTTCTGCTTTTCTTTGGTTACACAATGGCTACAGCTATAATGTGGCGAGATATCCTCAATGCCATCAATATATTGACATATTTCTACACTTTCGCATCCGGTGGCTTCAGCCTGCTCCTCATCAGCGCTCTGGCTCCGTTAGTGAAGAAGGGCATCCGCAACTTCGGATCAATTGGGGTAATTATTCTCTTGGCAGCTACTGTTTCCTGGTGTGCCTACGATGCCCTGCCCACTTATAGCTATTATTACCAGGTTATCGTTCATTCCTCAGAGAACATCGATGACCTTGAACTTTACCTGCCGGTAGGAACCGTTAGTGAGGAGCTGTATGCGGCGTTGTACAATAGCCCTCTTCGCGTTCCCGGAAAGCTCACTGAGAACTATGATAAAGAGCTGGTTGACACCGAGCATGGCCAGATGTTGAGAATCACTATTCCCAAGCTTATGAATGAGGGACCACCTGGCTATCCTTACACTGGAAATATCATTTTCACACAAGAGAATCCTCCCCATAAAACGATACATCTTATGCCCAGATATGAGGTTAACCCGATTGGCACTGTTGAATCGCGGGAATTCAGAGGGCCGCTGAAGGTCAGAGAGAGTTTGCTCCTGGAGGAGTTCAGGGTTCCGATTATGGTCAAATCAGGTGCGGAAGCAAAAATCGAACTCCGGCTGGAGAACCGAACTGGCAAGGGCGAAACAATTAATTTCTCTTACAGCAAATCAAATACCTACACTGAACTTATTGAGTATGAGACCTTTGAGGATGTGGTAACCAGATTTCCCTATTTCATTGAGGAGGTCTATAATCAGAAGAGGCTTCATTCGGCTCTGGACTATCGCTCGCCGAATGACTTTGAAGAGCTATTGATGATTTATCGAAATAAGGATGTACCCCGCCAGACTCTCCTAACCCTACCTGTCCAATCATAGGGGTGCACTCCAAACCCAGCAAAGGCGACCTTGTCGCTTATAACCTGGAAACGAAAAAGGAATACCATCTCCCAAGGACTTTTGCCTATATCTTTGACCCGGTGGTAAGTGGAGAGTTGGTTATCTGGTCAGATGACCGAAATAATGACCGCGACATTTATGGTTATGAGTTGGCTACCGAAGTTGAGTTTCCTGTTTGCGTCAAAGAAGGTCGCCAGACGAACCCTGCCATAGATGGTGACGTTGTCGTCTGGGTGGATGGACGTAATGATAACTGGGACATTTATGGAGCTAGGATTTCCATGAAAAACTAGCTAGGAAGAAATATGAGAAACCTGATTAAATCGAAGGTCATAACAATTCTGTGTCTAATCGCATTAATTTTGGTTACCGTCATGCCCGGTTGCTCCGGCACGAAGATAACAGTTACCAGAGAACTACCGCGGGAACTGGATAAATTGTCCCTGGTCGAAATGTGGAATGTGGTGGCGGAGGCAGCGGACATTCAGGAGCGCAGTGCCGAGCTTGGCTCATTTCATCTCCGTGCCGATGAGGACGGCAGTGTATCCTCAATGTATTTTGACTTCCAGGGTCGGAATGAAGAGGGAAGGCCTTGTATCTACTTCGCCGAAATGGGGCGAAATGGCAAGATAGATATCCGGGAATATGAGACTAACTCCGTATCACCTTCCACGCACCCCTCGACAGTATTTAGCGAGATAGACAAGCTGGGACTGGCTTCGCTGGGAAGCGGAGAGGCAGGGCTTTCCTTGCAGATAGGCTTCCAGTGGGGTAACTTGGGCTATAGCTGTGATTACGTGGACATTTACCATCTTGAGGCGGGAGAGCTTTTACCACTCCAAGAAATTGTCTTTCATATCCGAGATCCCTTATGCATAATATCCGTCTTCAAGCTATATCCCGTCGCAGTGGAAGAAGGGTCTATGGCTAGTTCTGTGAAAACAGACTCTGGCCCAGTTCTACCCGGGGAAAGAACGTCCCAGACATGGTTCCTCAGCGGGGATATCAACAAGGCGGAGGTTGTGGAGTATCTGGAAAGCAGTGGAGAAGTTGAAGTAGGTCAGGTTCTAGATATTAGAGTAGGACTCGGCTTACAAACTTCTCTAGTTAAGGGAATATCGTTCGAGAATGTCAAAGTGCAGGTCGGCACCTTGGAAGAGGGACCAGTATGGAATCCCTGGAAGGGCTCCACATATTACAAGGGTGACCGTTGCTTACTGGTTCTTGGAGATATTAAAAATGATACAAGCGAAAACCTGACCGTAGCTGGGTCTGCCACGGGTTATAACTCGGACTGGGAACGAGTTGCCTGGACCTTATCGTCCGCGAGAATCACGGGACAGTTTGAGTATTCTATCCCTTCACACTCCACCAGAAGCTTCGAGATAATTCTCAGTTATGCCGAAGATGTGCGATTTATTGAAATAGGTGCTGCAAGCTATAGTGAACCGATGTTCCAGTTTACTCCAAGTAAACCCCTGCCGGAATCTGAATTAACGCACATCACCTTTACGAAAGACTGGCTCCTTAAAAACGATGTTGAACCGGATCCCTGGACAGTTAAAATCACATTTCCGGCATCGTGGACCGAGAAATCACCACCTATTTCCGCAAATGAAGAAGGTGTTGAACTTACCGTCCCAACACAGCTTCTCCAGGATCACAATGAAAGCACAAACCCCGACCAAATAACAGTGTCATTTCCAAATTACTACTTTAGGGGATTACTGGTTCCACCGGTACCTTAGACAGAGTGATTTATGAGAATTGATGTATTGGTACGGCTCAGGGGAATTCACTTTCAGCCGGCGGCATTCCAGATACAAATACAGGATGTAGCTTTACCAGCCGCTTGAAAAGGCTCTGAAGGATTATCTCAATTCGCGGCAAAGAACACTTCCCAATATATTTCGTTTACGATCGAATGATCACTCCGGTTAATTTAATCTTCTGACACATTTACTCATATTGTTAAGCTAGGCAACGATAGTCCGCACTGTCACGTCCCCAATGATGCAGCGGCTTCTGTGCTTCTCACCAATGGGCCGTTGTGCCGGAGGTGAAAAGTCTTTGACTTGCCGATATGAAGATGTTAGACTAATTATTGTATTCGGATAATCCTGAGAGGCGTATTATATCCTCCTTAGGAGGTGTAAGATGGGGCGACTAAAGGTGCTCTTGGCAGACGACAAGGAGGTTTTTCGCGAAGGACTGGCCAGGTTATTAGAGGAACAGGAATATATTGAGGTTGTATCTCAATGTGCTAATGGTAAACAGGCAATTAAGGATGTGAAAGAAACAAAGACCGATGTTGTCTTAATTGATAGCAACATCTTAGATTGTGGCAGCAACGAAGCCACGCGAGAGATGAAGAAATCATCTCCACAGGTAAGAGTAGCGGTGCTTACTGATTCTAAGAATGAACGGGAGCTATTTTCTGCCATAGAGTCAGGCGCTATAGGATATCTCCAGAAAAATACAAAACTTGAGGACCTTGTTAAGTCTATTGACTTGATCGGGAAAGGCGAGGTTGTCATATCTCCTCCTCTGGCCGAAAAACTTGTTGGTAAGTTCGCTTCCATGAGGCAAAAAGAAGCTGAGGAGCCAACCGGGCTTACGA
>Ga0209979_1002799_pt1 | contig 16191 bp, 17 predicted proteins | sample AnhtaG_FD_183114 | JGI IMG/M metagenome (GOLD analysis project Ga0209979, IMG submission 183114) | Deep subsurface microbial communities from Anholt, Denmark to uncover new lineages of life (NeLLi) - Anholt_01485 metaG (SPAdes) (version 2) | ecosystem: Environmental > Aquatic > Marine > Oceanic...
AAAGAGTACCTTTTATTTAATGATTCGACAAGGTGTCCGGATATGCCGTTATACTGTCCGGATAATTCCGGAATGCTGTCCGGAAGTTACCGGAAACAGTGTCCGGATCCTTCCGAAATATGCAATTGAAGAGATATCGACTAAAAAATCTCTAATTGATATGTTTTATGATGAAATAAAAACAGATCTTGTTTTAGAAGCAAATATAAAAAATAAAATAGGATCTGGCGAAATATACAAATTTATTTCTGATTTGATTTCTGTTAAACCAAAAATAATCATTGTAATTAATGAAAGGACTAGTGAGCTTAATGAAGCAACAAGAGATATTCGAGGGGATATAAAAATATTAGAGTTCAAAATTTTTAGAAGAGAATGTATATCTGAAGAAGTAGACGCATATCTTTTTAATTCTATTATAGATTTTAAGAATATAGAAAAACCTATTATACCTAAACCAGAAGAGGTCAAGAAATACACAGAAGAAGATCATACTAAAAAGATTCCAGAAAATATTGTGGAATTATATAATGAATTCAAAGAGAAAATATTAGATCTTGCTGATGGAATAATAATCAGACCCAGAAAATTGTATATTGGATTTGTTGCTAAAACGAATTTTACCGATGTATCATTACAAAAATCAAAAATTAAGCTATGGCTAAATCTTAAGAGAGGAACAATAGGCGATCCAAAAAAAATAGCAAGAAATATTTCAAATGTGGGGCACTGGGGTAATGGTGATTATGAAATTAATATTTCTAACGATGAAAATCTAGAATATATCATTTCATTAGTTAAGCAAGCGTATTTAAAAAATAGGTAGTATGCTTACAATGATTCCTTATGTTTTTATAAAAAAAGGGTAATATAAAATGATAATTCCAGAGAGATACTTCTGCCAAAAATGTGGGACAGAATTAAAAAAAAATCAGAAACCCTGTCCAAATTGCGGATGTATTAATGTTTATATAACGAAAAGTCTTGATAGAGAATTAATATTCAAAGGATTTAAAAAAATAGGGAAAAAATCAGAAAGCATTAAAAGGTTTGCAATAGAAGTAAGAACAGGATGGCAACCAAGTGGGGATAAGGAAAAGCATCCAGAAGGAATAATAAGGTATCAAAGATTTAATAGGGAAAATATCGATAAGGAAGATAGTTATCAAGAAAAAATAATAGACGTAAAAACTGGTATAATTTGCCGTGATTTTAAAGAACCTCTAAGTCAACACGAACATGGGTAGGTTTAAGCTATTGAAAAAAAGTAGTCTTTATGAGGATGTGATATAGACTATCTTATTAGTTTAATAATCCTAAAACTTCTTCTAACTTATGACACACATTTTCAGTTTCATCGCTTATACAAAAGTTGCGAAACTCGTCTAATAATTTTCACCTTTTAATCTTTAGACATTGCTTTAATTTTGAAGAATCATCTGATTTAATCTAATATTTTCAGTTACAATATTTCCCTTAAAAGTTCTGAACGTGTCCAATAGGGGGAGCTTGTCAATTTCCAGCCCTTTGGCATTTGCTGAAGGGCTTTTTATTTTCATAAAAAAGAAGGATTTTTAAAAGATTTGTCGTAATGTCTAATTAGAAGTAATCTGGGATTATTATTTTATAATAATTAAAAAATAAGTTCCTTTAATTAGTTATGTCCAATGTTGAGACCTTACACCTATTGATTTTCCCTAATAAAGAAAAACTTCTTCAACATGAGGATTATCAAGTGAAAGATATTGCTAAACAGTTACCTTGATTTTTAGGAGGTTTAGTTCAAATGAAATGGTCTGTTCGGTTATATGGTAATTCGGAATTACTAAAAGAACTTGAACGTCACCTCAAATCAGATGAAGTAATGATTAAATATAAAGAAAAATACTTCTATTTATATTCCAAATATTTTAATGAACTAAAAGATGATAGAGAAGTATTTAAGGTTGCCTCAAAATTAGTCATTTTAATTAATGGTGCTATAAAATTCTTTTTAAATTCTGATGAGATGATAAATTTTAATGCAATTAATTCGGTTGATGAGAACAATATATCTAAAAGTATTGTTTTTGCTCGTGGATCAGCTCATCTAAAATCTTCAGTAAAAGTGGGAAGTTTACAGGGCGGCAAAATAAAAGGTATTAATAAAATAACACGTTGGATTCAGAAAGGATATATTGACAAGAGAATAAAAATATTATCGGAATTGCTTAATAGTACATCAAATAGGTGGTTTATTTTATATAATATATTAGAGTTGATAATGAAAGACTTAAGTGGATATGAGGAACTTTATGAAAAAAATTGGGCAGAAAAAGAAAAGGTAAAATCATTTTTTAAAACTGTTGAAAATTATGATGCTATTGGAGCAGAAGCAAGACATGTTAAGGGTGATAAAAAAATATATAATCCGATGGAATACAGAGAAGCACAGAACTTGGTTAGAAGAGTAAATGTTAAATGGATTGATGAAATTCTAAAAGAATAAAAGCGAGAGTATTTAGTATTACATGAAAAAAAGATGTATTTATTGTATGGATTATTTTGATTCTATAACCAATGACCATGTTTTTCCAAAATCTTGGTACTTAAGAAGTGCTCCAAAAAATATTGAAAAATGGCAAGTGCCTTCATGTGCCCAATGTAATAACATCTATAGTAAATTGGAGGAAGAATTACTTACACATCTAGCTCTATGTTTGAATACAAAAAATAATGATGAAAAAAATATACAAAGAAATATATTGCGGTCGATTACTCCGGAATATGGCAAAAATGCTAAAGATGTAAATAGTAGAACCAAAAAAAGAAAAAAATTACTTGCAGATATTTCATTTTTTAAAGAAATCCCATCATATGGAATTCTCCCAAATTTTGGCCCTACAACAAAAATAGTGTTACCTGAATATCGTACAATACGAATAAGCCCGATTAATTTGGAAAAATTCGGAGAAAAGCTTACTAAAGGATTCACATATATCTTTTACAATTTACTTATTAATAAAACAGATGAAATACAAGTGATAATACATGAAAATAGAAATATCAATTTCGTAAAAGAATTATTTCAAAAGTTTGCTTATAAGCATAATAATTTAGGAAATAGCATTATTATTGAGAGAATAAAAACTGAGGATAATACGGAAATAAATATCCTTTATTATTTTAATATATGGCAAAAATTACAATTTTATTCCTATGTTAAAAAGATGAAATGAGTTATTTTGATTTTTAACTTCGTTGAATATAACAATAGCTTTAGTTAAAGTGGATACATTTGAAACTTAATCTTTATATTAGGAGATTTTAATAGATGGATGAAAAAATAAAAGTAGATAACAAATGCCCGATTTGCGGAAGACCAACTCATAAAGAATCAGAATATTGTATTTTTCATGCCAGTGTAGAGGAAAAAACTGAAGAAGAATTTAAGGAAGCTCTAAGAAAATATGTTGATAAAATTAAAAAAGAAGATGGCGATTATGATTTTAAAGAATTTATTTTTGTTGGGAATATAAATTTTAAAGAAGATTTAAATATTACTTTTTTTAACAATGCTGACTTTGAAAATGCAACCTTCAAGGGACATGCTATCTTTGGGAGTGCAACCTTTTTACGGGGAGATGCTAACTTTAAAGGAGCAACCTTCGAGGGACATGCCTATTTTCAGAGGGTAACCTTTAAGGGAAGTGCTTCCTTTCAGAAGGTAACTTTCGAGGGAGATGCTTATTTTTATAAGGCAACTTTCGAGAGACGTAATTTCTTTAAGAGGACAATCTTCAAAGGAGATGCCTATTTTAAGAAGGCAACCTTCGAGGGAAGTGCTTCCTTTCAGGAGGTAATCTTTAAGGGAAGTGCTTCCTTTCAGGAGATAAACTTTAAGGGAAGTGCTTCCTTTCAGGAGGTAACCTTTAAGGGAAATGCTTATTTTCATAAGGCAACCTTCGGAGGAGATGCTTATTTTTATAAGGCAACTTTCGAGGGATATTCTTCCTTTCAGGAAGAAACTTTTGGAAGAGATGTTGATTTTAATAAGGTAACCTTTAAGGGAAATGCTTCCTTTCAGAAGGCAACTTTCGAGGGATATTCTTCCTTTCAGGAAGCAACTTTTGGAGGAGATGTTGATTTTAATAAGGCAACCTTCAAGGGAAATGTTGATTTTAAGGTGAAAACTTTTGTAGAAGAAATAATTTTTAAAAATATTATCGTACTATCTGGAAAGAAATTAAATATTAAGGTAGAGAGCAGTAAAGGAAAAATATCTTTTGAACGCGCTTATTTAGAAAATATCTATTTGGAATTAAAATTAAGTATAAATGTATTAATTGATTTTACCGATACATTACTTAGAAATACAATTTTACAAAAAGAGCAAATAGAAAATCATATTTTGCAGGAGGCAAAAAAAGAATATTTAAAGGCTAATAAAATCTTTTTGCTTCTTAAAAATAATTTCCATAGTCTTGGTCAATACGAAGATGAAAGTTGGGCTTTTAAGAAAGAAAAAGATATGGAGAGATTATCAAAATCATTTCCCTATTATAAAGAAGTTTTGAAAGAAGAAGGTCTAAAAGAGAAATTTCCTATTTTAAAATGGATATGTAAAGGAAAATTTAGAAAATGGATAACATCGGTTTTTTCGAACATGATTTACGGTTACGGAGAGAGACCTTGGAATGTAATAAAGGTAGCATTAGTTGTAATATTACTCTGTGCAATAGGTTTTAGTATTATTGGTATTGGTAATCCCGAAATAATTGAATTAAAAGGAACTGCCATTCACCAAAATTCTGGAAATATTGTTGATTTAGCATCAAAGGGTTTAGTGAAAAATAATGTAATAAGAAATTTTCCTGATAGTTTATATTTTAGTTTAATTACTTTTACCACTTTAGGGTACGGTGATTTTAGACCTCTTGAGGGTATTGGGAGAATATTAGCAGGTTCAGAAGCTTTTATTGGTGCTTTTATGATGGCACTTTTTGTTTATACTTTTGCGAGGAGAACAGGAGGGAGATAAATATGGATAGAGTTAAATTACAAAAATATTATGGTAGGTTAAAAGGATTAAAAGATATTATCGCTACAGATGAAACTATAATTATCGATTTAATTAGTGATTATAATTCAATAGTTGATGGAATCCAAAAAAATGTGAGTGAAGATTTAGAATCCTTCAAAGTAAAAAAATATGATACACTTTATATGCAACCTGATCAAACTTTTGGTTATTATTTAAAAGGTAAATTATTTCAATTCATTTCATTTTTAGAATATGGATACAAATTATCAGAAGAAATAATTGAAATTGGTTCTATCTATAATTCGATTAAAGATGATGAATTAAAAAGCAGATGTTCTGATATTCTCACAGCTTCAAGTAATTTTGATAGAGTTATTAATCAAGCGAGTCAAGTGCTTGAGGATAGGATTAGAACAAAATCCAACTTAAGTAGGTTATTTACCGGAATAAAATTAATAAATACAGCTTTAAATTCTGATAGTACAAAATCGGTTTTAATTGTTTCTGAAAATAATGAAGAACATGAAGGTTTTTGTCATATTTGTAGAGGGATTATGCTTGCTTTTAGAAATCCTACTCATCATTATCTTTCTGATTCTTTTAAAAGAGAAGACGCTTTGAAATTTACTGCATTTATAGATAATTTATTAAAAATATTGCATAAATGTAAGGTTATAAGTAGTGCATAGCAAAACAAAGAATATACAAAGATAAAAAAGGAGTTAATATAATTTTATTAGAATTAAATATATCAAAATTTTCTGAAAAATTTAAGAAATATATAAAAAGAATAGAAGAAGAAACGGGTCGTTCCGTTCTAATAAAAAATGTCCAAAATGTAGGATTACATGGCATGGATTCAGTGTTTATATTAGATCCTAAATATATACGCGTGGAAATTATTGAAGAGAAATATTATGATTCAAAAGGAGAGATCGATCAAGAGAAAATCGAGAGTTCAATTGCTCACGAGGTAACACATGGGCTTCTTGCTTATAAAAAAAAGTACTGTCAGTTTAGGTTTGTTCGTAGATATAGTGAATTAGAGAATCTCAGCGCTAGCCTACTTGCTACAATGATAGAAGATATTGTGGTGAATAGAATTATTCATGAAAATAATTTCCAACCATGTACTCAACATTACATAAATATGGTTCAATATGAAATCAAAAAGGCACGCAAGGGAGAAGATTGTTATAAAAAATATAATAATTCCCCCATATTTAAAGATAGGTTTATGGTATTTAGATATATACTGGCTTGGGGGTTTTTAAGATATTTCAACTCGGGTGAAATTGATAAAAAAACTCTTCATAAATTTTTAAAGATATTCCAAAAATCATACCCCAAACAATATGAAGAAGTAAAAAAAATTAAAGAAATAATTCTCGAAAATGATATTTTTACCCCAGAGGGCTTTTCTAACACTATAAAGAAATGTTTAGATCTTTGGAATCTTACAAATTTAATGAAACTTTTTACTTGTTAGAAATACGATATTAAGAAATAAATTAAGAAAGGAGGAAATAAAATATGAGTGATTTCCGAGATATAATTATCAAGCTTGCCTTTACAATATATTCAAGTCCAGGAGTTTATGCTCTTCTTTTGGGTTCTGGTATTTCCAGAGACGCAGGGATTCCTACAGGTTGGGAGATTACTTTAGATTTAATTAGAAAGATTGCTGCCACAGAGAAAGAAAAACCAAAGGATTTCGAAAAATGGTATCAAGAACGATATCACGAATCGCCAGATTACACGAAACTTTTAAAAAGATTAACTATAACCCCTGCCGACAGAGCCAACCTACTACGCTCTTATTTTGAGCCTACAACAGAAGAGCGGGAAGCAGGGTTAAAAATTCCTACTCTTGCCCATAAATGTATTGCTATTTTAATAAAGTATGGCTATATCCGTATAGTATTAACTACTAATTTCGACCGCTTATTAGAAGAAGCTTTATCAGAACAAGGGATTACTCCTACTGTTATCAATACTGAAGACGAAATAAAGGGTGCAATGCCTTTTGTGCATAATAATTGTACTATCATTAAATTGCATGGCGATTATAAGGATACCAGAATTAAAAATATTCCTGAAGAATTAGCTAAATATCCTAAAAAAGTTGATGAATATCTTGATCGAGTGCTGGACGAATTCGGTTTAATTATTTGTGGTTGGTCAGCTAAATATGATATTGCTTTACGAGATTCTCTTTATAGACGAAAGAATAGAAGGTTTTCCACATACTGGACAGTAAAAGGAAAATTATATGACGAAGCTAATAGGTTGAGTAATTATTTAATCACCGAACAAATTCCCATCGAGAGTGCTAATAAATTCTTTACCCAACTTCTAGAAAAAGTTGAAGCTTTAAAAGATATAGAAAAACCACATCCTTTAACCCTTCCCTTGGCGATAGCAACTACCAAAAAATATTTACCAGAAGATAAATATCGGATAAAATTATATGATTTTGTATCAGAAGAGGTACAAAGGATTTATAGTAATTTTAGTTCGGAGCGGTTTGTTAATATAGAAAATAATTTAACCAAAGAGACTTTTCAAAAAAGATTACAAGAGTATAAAGAATCATTGGCAATACTTATAGGTATTTTAAATACAATAACTTATTTTGATAAGGGACAATATCCAAATTTAATTAAGCTATCTATGGAAAGACTTATTCCTCAAAAATCAACTTTACAAGAGAATTATTCATTTAATCGATTCCCTTTATTAATTTTAACTTATTCAATCGGCATAATTGCTTTAGTAAGTAAAAATTATAAGAATTTAGCTGCTTTATTTTTAAATTCTTACTTTTATAATGATGATACCAAAACACATATTATAGGAATCATTAACTCAGAAAGAATATTTACAAATAAGTTGAAAAAATGGTTACCAAATTACCCAATTGAAGGTACTGCACATACACTAGCAAGTGATTATTTGCATTCTTATATGAGGGAAATTGTTAATACTTATCTGGCAGATGATAAAGAATATGAAGAGTTTTTCGATATTTTTGAATATTTAGCAGGTTTAATTTATCTAGACATAATAAATGAAGGTACATCAATAGAATCTACAGGATCAACTATAGGTAGGTTTGCTTGGAAACGTGGTACACCATTTAAAAGAGAAGGACTTCCTCAATCAATAGAAAGATTTATAGAAAATGGCCTAAACCAGGGGGATAAATGGTCTTTATTAGAAGTAGGCTTTTTTAATGGTTCAATCGAAAGGTTTGAAAACTGTCGCGAAGCTTATGAAAGTTTATTAAAAAATATTAGCAAGAATTGGCGTTAAATGAATGTTATAGTAACAATATTCATTTATATTTTATCAAACCTTTGTTATTATCTAGATAAATAATGATTATTATAATTTCTGAACGAAAACTAATTTTATTTATACTACAAGCGTTATTTAAAAAATATTTGGTTAAATAAAGGTAAGAAAAAATGAAAGTATACCTTAAAATAAAGAATTTTTACAAAAGATGGAATATAACCTATGATGAAGGTAGAAAATTTATAGATTTTAAAAATCGTGCTTTATCCACAATTGATGATGTGCTAGGAGAATTATTTCTTTCAGATACAAATTTAGAACAAACCTTTTTAAAATTAATAGCTAAGCATTATCCTCATTCTAAAAGTGGACCATTTCAAGATATAAACAAATTTAAAGAAATTGTGAGTCAAAAAAAGTTTGAGAATTCTGCTGTTTACAAAGTTATTTCCGGAGAAAATAATTTTGTTGAATTTATTAAATTTTTAGAAGTATTATTTTTGCTAAATTTACCCTCGGAAGTTAAAGATGGACTATATTTTAGCCTCAAAGAGGATATTAAGTTGTCACTCTTAGATATTCAAATAAAAAGAATAAAAAAGGATAATACTATATTCTATCCAAAAGGAGCAAAATTATTAGATGAGAAAATTGTTAATGATGTTTTAGATTGGTTAGTTTTGTATCCGAAAGTTCAAAAAAGCTTTAAATCTGCTTTGGAAAAATATCAAAATAAGATTTTCCAAAGAAATCTTATTGATGATTTAAGACTATCTCTTGAATTATTAATTGGAGAACTTTTAAATAATAATAAAATTTTGGCGAATCAAGAAATACTTCTTGCTGAATATTTAAAGCAAAAAAATATACCAAAAGAATTGATAAATATGTATTGGAAATTAATTGATTATTATAGTAAATACCAAAATAATTATGTAAAACATAATGATAAAGTAGATAGTTCAGAAATAGAGTTTATTCTTTACTTAACCGGAACATTTATGAGATTTCTATTGACATTGGGAGATCGATAAAGTTTTTATAAAAAGCGAAACTTGGCTCCATAAAAGAATTATAAATTGCCAAATAATTATATACTAAAACTTAATGGAAGAAGGCCTTTTTTTATAATATATGGTTAAAATAAAAGTAGGGAATATACTTATTGATAAATAAAGGGCGATAAGCAATCAAACAGGATTTATAGTACTTGCAGGAATACTAATTAACTCCTTTAGTTTATAGGTTTTTCGTAATTCTTCTATAATTTCACCCCAACAAAAAGTTCCAAACCTTTCCAATAGGGGGAGCCGGATAGGATTCGAACCTTTTGAGATTAAAGGTAGGGACATATTTAATTTTAAATAGAAACATATGATGGAAATTTAGATAGTTTCACAGTTTCTCAATTAGAAAGTGGAGAAAGAAAGATTTTTACCGCTGATTAGTTAAATTAGCAGAGATATTCAATAATGAAACGGGGAACGGTTCTTTATTTCATGTATTTTAAAAAAAATCGGGATAATTCTCATTTTTAGTTATTTCGTTTAAAAGTGATACAATAAAGTTAGCTGGATTACACGGCAAAATTACTCCGAGTATTGAAAAAGGGGGATTTTAAATGAGTGATAAACGAGAAAAATTATCTATCCTTCAAACTCTGACCGTAAAGAACTTAAAAGAAATTTGTGAGAAGAATAACCTTAAAGGATATTCTGGAACAAAAAAGGAACTGGCTAAGTTTATGGTTGATAATCTGGAGATTTCTTTAGAGGAGTTAAAAGATATTTGTAACGTTTATCTGATAGATAAACTATTAGGTAAGATTCGAGATTGCCGGGACCATTTTTTAAATAAGAGGGTGACCATAAGGTGCAAAGATAAAAACTCACTTATTGTAGATGTGGGTGGACATAGAGTAATTATTAATAATTTAGGAAAAGAGAATTTCTCTTATATGTGTGATGATAAGTGTGCCGATTATCTTTATCAAGTAAAGAAGGGGAGTACCCCCTTTTGTAAACATTATGCCGCCGCAATTGCCCAATTGCTCTATGAAAAAGAAGTAAGCCCAAAAGATAAGATTAATTATATTGAAGGACAGGTATTGGAGGAATTATTAGAAGTAGTAAACCAGCGAAAAAGAGATGAAGGAGAAGAAATCACACATCGAGACATAGAAGGGGATTTAGAAAAACTCAATACTGATTTTTTGGATATTGCTCGACAGAATAGGACAGTAGCCCGAAAGAAATACCATGATGAACCAGAAAATGTTTTTGAGGATTTAGTAAATCGGGCCTTCTTGCTTTTGGATTTTGATACCATCCCTCAGCGAAGTGGTCATGGTTGGGATATCATCTTAATTGCCGGAAGGGCGGTGCATCCCTATTTTATCGTAGTAGAATGTAAAACTGCTGCGGAAGGAACCTATAATTATCTGGTTAAAAATCAAGATTATTTGTATACCCTAAAAAATTATTGTCTTGATCTCTTCAAAGACAAATTAATTGGTGCCTATAAAGGTTATGCCAAATATATGCTTATGGTTGCCCCTGACTTCCCTGTGGAGACAGAAGGATGTTGTAGAAAATTTAAAGATATCACCGGCTTTCAGCTTTCTTTTCTGCCGGTACCTGTATTGTTGAAACTGGTCAAAAGATATCGGGAGACTCCCATCTTGAATCATGATTGGATAGAGCCATTTTTTCAGAAAGAAAGAGTTATTAAGGGAGAAGATGTAGAGGAAATATTTGAGCATGCAGAAAGAGAGATAGGTATTTTATCTGAGAGACTTTGCACTAAATTAAGAGAGAGATTTAATCAATTTTCGCAGATTTCAGGAGATGCAGCTTTTATCAAGTTAGATATGAATGTAGTCTCTTCCGTTTTAGAAGAGATTATTAGTGAGATGTCAGAATTGGTTATCCCGGAGAGAAGAGGGATTGTTGATTATATAAATATAGAACATGATTATTATGAAATATGGGAAAGGATTCTAAAAAAGTTAGGAAGAGAATTTGTCAATATTTTAAAAGAAATCTCATTTTCTCAGGTTAAAAATACTGAGCTAAAAGAAGATTTATTGAAGATGTTGAAGGTGAAGTAGTAGGAGTATATGTAAAACATAAAAAAGAGGACAACGGTTCTATTTTTTTCTATAATTAAGAAGGGAGTTAATTAATCATGAAATACGGAAAGCTATTTTTTATTTTAGTAATGTTTATTTTTTCTTTTAATTTATTTGCTTTTAATGAAACAGTTGAAGACATTGATATTTATAGTATAGGAAAAGAGTTGGTTTTACAATTATGGGCAGATATGAAAGCTAATAACTGGATGGAAATTCAAAAACAAATTGCCCCAGGATTTCAATCCATACATCAAGACGGAACCAGAGATAATAATGCCGAGATAGAATTAATTAAAGGATTAAATCTAAGCGAATATACGATTGATAATATTAAAGTAACCATGGAAGGTCGAGTTATTATAGTTACTTATCAAGTTAACGTAGAAGAAACTATTGCCGGTAAACGAATACAAAAAAGTTCTTCGATGCGACTTAGTGCTTGGTTAAATTCCGAGGATAGTTGGAAATGGATTATTCACGCTAATATAAATCCCTTAAAAGAAATCGGAGTCGGCCAGCCAACAACTACTTCGCCATCAACCGCGGCGCAGACGCCTACTACTGGAGCACCAACATCTACTGCTGATAAAGAGATGGTTGATTGCAGTGAAGCGAAAGATCCTTTCTGCTTCTTAAGTAGAATGAATGAGTGCTTGCCCGTAACTACTAAAATGATAGGGACAGACGGTAAAACGGTTATTGAGATAACGATTTTAGGAATAGAAAATGACAAGTGTCATTTTCAAAGAAAGATAAACAATGTTTTAAATCTTGACTGTTATTTTCCAAAAGGAACTTTGAACATGGACACCCTTGACCAAATGTTTGGGAATGATAAAGGCCTGCAAAAAGTAGTTGATGATGCCTGTACCTGTCCGGGGTGGTAATCAAAGCTATTTTTTAAGAAGGCAATCGTTAGAAAATAAAAAAGAATTTGCCGGAGCAGTTTATCACCTCACCTCCAGAGGAAATGCCCAGCAGGCGATCTTCCTTGATGAGAAAGACTTTGCTGATTTCCTTGGCGTCTTATGTCAGGTGGTAAAAAGATATCACTTCCTATTGCCTACCTACTGTCTGATGAACAACCATGATCATCTTAACCAAGAGCAAAAAAAGCCATCCAGCCGATATCAAGCCTTTGTCCATTCCGGGATAAAAGCAGCATCACCCTTAAAGGCCATCAAGGGACAATTGTTTCTTGGTCAGGAGAATTTTATCGATGAGATAAAACCCTTGATGAGAGGTAAAGAAAAATTAAAGGAGATAACCAGAGAACAGCGCTATCTAACCAGGCCAGCCTTAAATGAGATTTTTAAACGTAAGGACCAGAAGTCAAAAGAGCAAGTGATGTATGAGGCTCACCTACAGTATGGCTATACCTTAAAAGCTATAGCAGAATATATCGGCGTGCATTATACTACAGTGAGCAGAGCTATTAAAAAAATTGAGGGGGAAGATGAAAAGTGATATTGCAAGATCTGACCCCATAATTCTCACTGGCGCGGAATCTATTGAGTGGTATCATCGCTTTATCGAGACTGGTGGCGTAAACATAAAAAATAGGATTCTCAAATACAATGAAGATGACTGTATTGCCACACGGGTGCTATTAGAAGGGATTCATAAATTGCCTTTACTCCAATCTTATTAATTATTAATCTATAATAAACGGTCAATATTAAAATATATCGAACTCCCTATCATTTACTCCTACACTCCTATAAGTTTTTTATATGACCTCACTGACATTTTCATGTTAGTGAAACTAACCAAAATCGGACACAACCCGACATCAAAAATCTCCTAATACCTTACTTACATTTGGTTTTTGCAATTTATTTATTTGGAAAACTGTACTCTATCTTTAAGATATACTATATCTGCAGAATTACTCATCAGATTAACTATTCAGCATATACAATATATCAAAATCCAAAAAAAGTCTTGACAAAATAATCTTTATGGTATATTGTATATGTTGAATTATAAATAAGGTTTATAATAAAGCATATAGGATATACCAATGGAAAAGAAACTGGGTATTAATGAGAAAAACAGAAGATTATTAGATTTACTTAATCGCTTTGGGAAGAATCTATTTTCGACTAAAGATGCCTCAAAGATTATAGGATTACCTGTTAAGGATACACGTTTATATTTGGGATACCTTGCCCGTAGAGGATGGCTTGCCAGAGTAAAGCGAGGTTTGTATGTTTCAGTGCCGCTGGGAACAGTAAATCCTCAGGAATATAGAGAGAATCCTTGGATTGTGGCTAATAGAATCTTTGCTCCTTGTTGTATTGGTGGTTGGAGTGCAGCCGAACATTGGGGATTTACAGACCAGATTTTTAATAGCATATTTATTTTTACGGCCCGCATGTTCAGAAAAAAGAATATAACTATTCAGGGGACAGAATTTATTTTAAAATTAGTTCGCGCAAAGAAGATTAGTCATACCAAAAGTATATGGATTGAAAATGTAAAAGTGCAGGTTTCTGATCCTTCTCAGACGATAGTTGATGTTCTAAATGATCCTGCTGTTGGTGGTGGTATTCGTCATGTATCTGATATTGTAAGGAATTATTTTAATTCTGAATATCGCAACGATATAGAGTTGTTAAACTATATAAAAGAAAACAAGAACCGCACAGTATATAAACGTCTCGGTTATATACTTGAGATTTTAGACATTAATGTGCCAGACATTATAAAAGAATGTCATAAAAATATTAGCTCTGGCTATTCAGTTCTTGACCCAGCAATAAAGACCAAAGGTTCTTTTAACCGAAGATGGAATTTGCGAGTAAACGCCAAGGTGAAAAAATGATTATACACCAAGAAATAAAAAATCTTATTTCAGAGTGGGGCATACGGGAAAGCATCATTGAAAAAGATTACGTAATTGGCTGGGTCTTGTGGGGGATTGGATCAGACCCCGAATTGAGTGTTCATTGGGCTTTTAAAGGCGGTACCTCCTTAAAAAAATGCTACATTGAAACGTGGCGTTTTTCAGAAGATTTAGATTTTACGGTTATGCCAGGTGGATCCTATAAACCCGAAGATATAGAGCCTCTTATCAAACATGTTCTTGAGCGCGTTTACGATGAGTCTGGTATTGATTTTTCTATTAAACCTCCTGTATTTAAATGTGCAGATAAATATCTTTACACCGAAGGAAGTATTTATTATCGAGGTCCTCGTAATGCTAGGACTCCGGCTAGAATTAAGTTGGATATTAGTGGTGCGGAGAAAATAACCCGTCCAACAATACTGCGGGATATATCCCATCCATATAGCGATTTTTTGCCTGCTCCGGCTCAGGTAAGATGTTATGCTTTTGAAGAGATTTTTGCCGAAAAATTACGCGCTATGGGTGAACGTGGTCGTCCCCGCGATTTATATGATATCGTACTTCTATTTAGGCATCGAGATTTTCAAGACAAACCAAAATTAATAAAATCTGTACTAAAAAAGAAATGTGAACTTAAAGGCGTTTCTATGCCGACACTAGAGTCTATTTGGAATACGTCAACAAAAGGCGAACTCATCAGTGAATGGGAAAACATGCTCGGACATCAACTGCAAGCATTGCCACCCTTTGAGCAATTTTGGGACGAGCTTCCGAATATTTTTAATTGGTTAGAAGGCAAATATACATTCAAATGCGATTAATTTAATTTATGCGATTCTTTGATAAGAAGGTTCATATTTTTCTTAGAATAAGAGTATATCTCTTTGTAATTTTTATGCTTTTGTGGTAAAAATAATTAGAAAATTATTATTTTTTAGTAAAATAATTCGATCTTAGTTACTAAATTAATAATATAAGCTAGAGGAAAAAATGTGGCTTCAATAGAAGAAATATTATCGAGAATAGATCTCGTTATTAAAGAAAATAAAAAAATCGAATGGACTTATATCATCCTTACTGTAATCCTTTTTGTTACAGGAATTTCTTGTTTTGTAACAGCCCTCTTTACATGCTATTTTGCATGGTCAACTCCTTCCGCCAAAAATAAATAGGGACACAAAAATAAATAAAAATAAATAGACACATCCCATTTTCTTGGTCCCATTTTCTTAAAAATAAATATTCTAGGGATGATTTGATATCAAATTTATAAAAGAAATCTAATTTGTCCATCAGGGAGACAGCTAAAATATTGGGTATTAATCCGCGGGGTATAACAGCGAGAATTAAAGTGTGTCAAAGAACCGTCCCCTAGCACATAAAAAATAGAAAAATTGAGGATTTAAATAAAATTGGCGCTCGTATTAAGAAAGAGATAATTTTGAAATGTAAAAAAATAACTGAAAGGACAAAAAAATTAAATATAATTTAAATATAACATTATTTTATTAGAATTATTAAAATGTGAGGTAAAAACATAATGAAACCAGTAAAGTTAGGAATTATAGGTTGCGGAATCGCCGCTCAAAGTTTACATTGGTCTGCATTACAAAAACTAAAAGATGAATTTGAGATTACGGCTATTTGTAATCATACTGAAAAAAAAGCCAAAGATTTTTCTAAAATATTGGGTGGAGTATCCTATGTTCTTGATTATCATGATCTTTTACAAAGAGCTGATATAGAAGCCGTAGATATTGCTCTTCCTATTCATCTAAATTATCAAGTTACTAAGGATGCCTTAGAAGCCGGTAAACATGTAATAGTGGAAAAGCCTTTAGCTGCTAATTTGTCAGAAGCTAAAATGATGTTAGATTTTGAAGA
>Ga0209979_1002800_pt1 | contig 16188 bp, 11 predicted proteins | sample AnhtaG_FD_183114 | JGI IMG/M metagenome (GOLD analysis project Ga0209979, IMG submission 183114) | Deep subsurface microbial communities from Anholt, Denmark to uncover new lineages of life (NeLLi) - Anholt_01485 metaG (SPAdes) (version 2) | ecosystem: Environmental > Aquatic > Marine > Oceanic...
AAGAAGTTCCAATGAGAAATTTTTCGTATATGCAGCCCTGGTATATCAAAAATAATGGGTTCATCTGCTTCTTCACCCGTTACAAATATCCCGTTGACCGTACTATTTGCTTTATGACAAGCCCGGACGGCGTCAAATGGTCGAAGTGGACCCGGCTTGCAACAATTGATAAGGGACACTATCAAATCAGCACTGCGGGCAAAAATAAGGCGGGGACTGCGTTTAATTTTCACCCTGAGGGAAAAGGTCTGAATTGGCGCACGAACTTGTACTATATTGAAACCGCTGATTTCGGCAGAACGTGGCAAACGGTTGACGGGCAAAAAATGATGCTGCCGCTGACAGACGTTGAGAATCCCGCTCTTGTCCACGATTACCAGGCCCAAGGTTTGAACGTTTATCTGAAGGATATTCGGTTGGATAAAAAAGAAAAACCAATCATTCTGTTTTTGACAAGTAAGGGGTACGAATCCGGCCCGACAAATGACCCGCGCACCTGGACCACCGCTCGCTGGACGGGTCGAGAATGGGAGATAAGAGCAGCTTTTGTCTCAGACAACAATTATGATATGGGCTCGCTCTATATCGAGGATGCTGAAAAGCACGCTTCTAACAGGCGTGACGTGACGTGGCGAATAATCGGGCCTACCGAGACCGGGCCGCAGCCGTATAATCCCGGTGGCGAAATGGCTATGTGGACAAGCAAAGACCTCGGAAAAACCTGCAAAAAAGTCAAACAACTTACGAAAGATAGTCCGCACAATCACACATACGCACGGTGTCCGGTAAACGCTCATCCCGATTTCTATGCCATCTGGGCTGACGGCCATGGCAGAAAACCTTCGCAGTCATCTCTTTACTTTTGTGACAAACAAGGAAATGTACGGGGGCTGCCGCGCGAAATGACCGAAAACCTTGTGAAACCGGAATTATTTGAGTATAAATCGAGCAAGTAATTTGACCCCTGCCAGCGTCAAGCAGGGGCACTATTTGTCCGATGCCTGCACTTGTGGTTGCGCAAGCACAGGTGGGAAAAAGAAAATTATGGAAACAAAACAGATAGCCAATCAGATCATTACTATCAATCGTTACAACACGGTAATTGTAGGTGCAGGGGCGGCGGGAATGAATTGTGCGGTGCACCTGTGTGAATTTATGGAGAAGAAAGGCACTGTGAATCTTAGGGAAAGAATTGCCGTAGTAACCGCAGGACTGGGTCTGGGAGCCTCACGGATGAGTGGCTCTGACAAGCAGACCTATTATAAAATAGGCACCAGTCCGGATGTTGCCGATAGCGCACAAGAGTTTGCCAAGAGTCTGACGGCGGCCGGATGCTGCCACGGCGATTCGGCGCTTATCGAAGCAATCGGCTCGCTTCGTGAATTCTATCACTTAGTTCAGGCCGGAGTCCCGTTTCCGACGGATTCTACGGGCACCTTCATTGGCTACAAGACAGACCATGATCCGTACGAACGGGCCACGTCAGCCGGGCCTAAAACGAGCAGGTTTATGAGCCAGTGTTTGCAGAAACAGCTTGAACGGTACGGTGTTGAAATTCACGATGCGCAGGAGGTCGCACACTTACTTACAGTCGGCTCCGGGGAATCGAAGCGAATCATAGGCGTTGTAACTGTAGATAAAAAAAGTGCTGATGAATCTAATCATGCCATAAACGTCTTCTTTGGTTCAAATATAGTGCTCGCTGCCGGCGGGCCTGGCGAGCTATTCAAAACCACTGTCTATCCGAAAGGCCAGCTTGGCATCCACGGGCTTGCGTTCAAGGCGGGGCTGATTGGAGCAAACCTGACCGAGTCGCAGTTCGGCCTGGCGAGTATCAAATTCCGCTGGAACGTTTCCGGCACATACATGCAGGCGGTTCCGCGAATATACAGTACTAACGCCGACGGCAAAGACGAGAAAGAATTTCTGACGGACTTTTTCCCATCGATGAGCAAAATGGCAACGAATATTTTTCTCAAGGGCTATCAGTGGCCCTTTGACCCGCAACGGATTGAACCCAGCAACGCTGGGTCTGTAGGAAACCCGCCTTCGGCGGGGCAATCATCACTGATTGACATCCTTGTATTCAACGAAACACAAAAAGGCAGACGGGTCTATATGGACTTTCTGCACAATCCGATTCCGCCACGGGCGGACCAACAACAAGCAGGGGCAGCCCCCGCCAGCAACAAGCGGGGGGATTCAATGGATGAATTTGACATTGATGACCTTGAGCCGGAAGCTAAGGAGTATTTGGAAAAGGCCGGTGCACTGCAGAAAACGCCTATCGAACGATTAGCACATATGAATACCCCAGCTATCGAGATATATAAGGAAAACGGTATTGATTTATATTCGGAGCCGCTCGAAATTGCGGTCTGTGCCCAGCATAACAACGGCGGTTTTGCAGTGGATAAGTGGTGGCAGTCCAATATACCCCAGACTTTTATAATCGGCGAGATGGCGGGTACGCACGGCGTAAAACGTCCCGGTGGCTCTGCCCTTAACGCCGGTCAGACCGGTGGACTGCGAGCGGCGGAATATATTGTGAATGTTTATGGCTGTGAGCTGCCGGATTATTCAGACCCGCTGCCCCGACTTGCGTCGGGAGACGCAGGGGCCAGCAAACAGGCTGAGATTGACAAGCAGTTAAGTGACATCATCACCGGTTTTGAGCAATATGAAAACTCGTCAGGTTTGGATCCCGGAGAAGTATTAGAAGAAATCCGGAGCCGCATGACTGCGTCAGGGGGACATATTAGAGAGTTGAACGATGCCCAAAAAGCCCTGAAAGAAGCGGTCGAGCTTTACAAAGGCATACAACAAAAAGGTTTCAATTCAAAAGACGCCAAGGTTTTAATTACAGCAATCCAGGCCGAGCATCTGGCTCTGGCCAGCGTTGGGTATCTCAAGGCCGTTGTGGAATTGCTAAAACAAGGCAGCGGGTCGCGGGGTTCGCATCTTGTCCTTTCCGAAGATGGTATTGAAATACATCCCGACGTGATTGACAAAGCCACCGGCAAACCGTTAAAATTCAAACCTGAGAACGAAGGTTCGCCCGATTTGTTTCGGTGCAGAAACATCAAATTAAGACCTGCGCCCACTGATAGGAAGGCATTCGAGCCGGCCTGGCAGGATTACAGAGAGGGAAAAATCTATTCCTTCGACTGCGCTCAGGACAGGAGCAGCTAAGGTACATTAGAAGGAGGATCTCCATGGCAATAATAGATGCAAAGCCGAAGTCAGAATGTAAGTATGACATACTCTCGTTAGGTGAAATAATGATTCGACTGGACCCGGGCGAGGAAAGGATTCATACGACCCGGCATTTTCGGGTTTGGGAAGGCGGCGGAGAGTACAATGTCGCCAGAGGCCTTAAGCGCTGTTTCTCTCAAAGAGCTGCGGTTGTTACAGCCCTTGTGGACAATCCTGTAGGAAGATTGCTCGAGGACTTGATGTATCAGGGTGGCGTGAATATGGAGTATGTCAAATGGGTGCCATACGATGGCATCGGCAGGAAAGTAAGGATCGGCTTGAATTTCACCGAGCGCGGCTACGGCGTGCGGGCAGCCGTGGGTTGTTCGGACAGGGCAAACAGCGCCGCCTCACAACTAAAGAAAGGTGACATCGACTGGGACAGCATATTCGGCACCGACGGCATACGATGGTTCCATACCGGAGGCATTTTTGCAGGACTGTCGCAGACGACACCCGATGTTATCATCGAGGCTGTAACAGCAGCTAAAAAATACGGCACCGTAGTTTCCTACGACCTGAATTTTCGCAATTCACTATGGAAGGACATAGGCGGCCAGAAAAAGGCAATGGAAGTCAATCGGGCCATCGCACCACACGTTGATGTAATGCTCGGAAACGAAGAAGACTTCACCTCCGCTCTGGGTTTTGAAGTAAAAGGCACCGGCGAAAGCTACTCCAAGCTCGACCCGACGAATTTCAAGAAAATGATCGAGCAGGTCACAAAGGAGTTTCCAAATTTCAAAGTCGTAGCAACAACTTTGCGGAATGCGAAAACAGCTTCGGTCAACGACTGGGGAGCTATTATCTACGCCGACGGTGAATTTCACGATGCCACACTCAGAACGGACCTTGAGATATACGACCGTGTCGGAGGCGGTGACAGCTTTGCATCCGGTCTGATATATGCTCTTATGGAGGGAAAAACGCCCGCCGAGGCGGTCAACTACGGTGCCGCCCATGGTGCCTTGGCAATGACTACACCCGGCGATACGACAACAGCCAGTCTGCGTGAAGTCCAGAAAGTTATGGGTGGCGGTGGCGCCAGAGTTGATAGATAGTCTGAATACGATGTTCGAGAAAAGATATTTATGATAGTTCAAGCGATTAAATGGGTTGGTGGTGTTGACGGCTGTCTGGAGCTTATAGACCAGCGGCAATTACCTGCTGAATTTGTTAAGCTGCAGTGTCGCACGGTTGAACAGCTTTTCGAAGCTATACAGACCCTTGCGGTGCGTGGTGCACCTGCTATTGGTGTCTCGGCGGGATACGGACTGGTTCTGGCTTTGCAAAAGTCGAGCGCGAATGACAGTCCTGAACACGGACTTAAGGCGTTAGCTGAGGGAAGCGAGTATTTAGCATCATCACGTCCAACGGCGGTAAATTTGTTCTGGGCACTGGAGCGGATTTGTCAAAATGCCAAGGATTTCGCTACCCGGCAGCCGGAAGCAACAGTGCAAGAATTGCACGAGGCTGTTTTGGCCGAGGCGAATGCTATTTGTCAGGAAGATGTGGATATGTGCCGGCGGATTGGTCAAAACGGAGAAAGATTTATCAAAGAAGGTGCAGGTATTTTGACGCACTGCAATGCAGGGGCACTTGCGACTGCAGGGCAAGGGACGGCCTTGTCTGTAATGTTTGAGGCACATAAAAACGGAAAGAAGTTCAGGGTTTATGCAGATGAGACCCGGCCATTGCTGCAAGGTGCTCGACTGACAGCCTGGGAGCTGAAGCAGGCGGGTATTGACGTTACAGTGATTTGTGACAATATGGCGGCTTACCTGATGAAGCAGGGTAAGGTCGATGCAGTTATAACCGGTGCAGACAGGATTGCGGCAAATGGTGACGCGGCAAATAAGATTGGTACTTACAGCTTGAGCATTCTCGCCAGAGCACACGATATACCGTTTTATATTGCAGCACCATCAAGCACGTTTGATTCGAGCATAAAAAGCGGAGCCGAGATACCCATTGAACAAAGGTCGGCTGATGAAGTGGTATTCTTTGGTGATAGAAAGACTGCACCAGAAGGGGTTGACATTTACAATCCGGCTTTTGACGTTACCCAAGCACAGGATATTGCCGCCATCATTACTGAGAGAGGAGTAATTGAAAATCCCAATACTGACAATATCCTTGAACATTTAATGTAACGGCATAAACCAACAAGAATGATGGTTAAGGCACAGGAACAAAGTTCACAATCGTCTAAGATGAACACAGGCCAGTCCGCCGATGATGGAAGCAAAGATTTGCAGCCCCGCTGGCGAAGACGCAATTCGTACTATTATAACTGGCTGGATAAAATTTATAAATTCGTTGTTCGCCCGAATAGCAGAGTTCTACATATTGGTTGTGAATGCGGCGACCTTCTGGCGGCGGTTAAGCCGAGCTATGGTGTTGGGGTTGATACGGATGCGGAGATGATTGAATTGGCAAAGAAGCGATTCGACCATCTGAAATTCTATACGATGGACCCGCATGAGCTGGAGCTTGATGAGAAATTCGATTATGTTTTGATCTGCAATTCCCTTGGTCGCTGGCATGACATACAGCAGGTGCTGGAACGTATTCGTCCGTTGACTAAAGAAAGCACTCGGATTGTAATAACCTATTATAATTATCTTTGGGAAGGTATTTTGAGTTTAGGCTCGCTTGTTGGGATTCGTCGGCCTTACTCATATCAAAACTGGCTTCCCCCGGAAGACATTGCAAACCTGCTCACATTGGCCGACTACGACGTTATTCGAACTACCTCTTATCTAATGATGCCGAAGCGTATCCCACCGTTGACAACTTTTTGCAATTATTTTCTTTCTCTACTGCCCGGGTTTCGCTTTTTCAATTTAGTGGAGCTTGTGATAGCCCGTCCGGCATCTGCCGCTCTGCGCGATGAGGATTTGTCTGTTTCGGTCATAGTACCATGCAGAAATGAGCGGGGCAATATCGAAGATGCGGTGAAACGAATCCCCCGGATGGGTCGGGAAACGGAGATAATCTTTGTTGACGGCAACAGCACGGACGGCACAGCCGAGGAGATAGAGCGTCAGATAGCAAAGAACCCGGAAAGAAAGATTCGTTTGATTCGTCAAGGTGACGGGACTGGAAAGGGTGATGCAGTAAGAAAAGGTTTTGCCGGTAGCCAAGGAGATGTGCTGGTTATCCAGGACGCAGACCTGACGGCTCGACCTGAAGATTTGCCGAAGTTCTTTAGAGCGCTGCGTGACGGTAAAGGTGAGTTCATCAACAGCTCGCGGCTTGTTTATCCGATGGAAAAGCGAGCTATGCGCTTTTTGAATCTTCTTGGAAACAAGTTTTACGGTGTATTGTTTAGCTGGTTGTTAGGCCAAAGATTCAGAGATACCCTTTGCGGCACGAAAATGATTCGCAGAGAAGACTATGAGCTGATAGAGGCCAATCGTTCGTATTTTGGTGATTTTGATCCCTTTGGTGATTTTGACCTTATCTTTGGAGCGATAAAACAAAACCTTAAAGTGGTCGAGGTGCCGGTAACCTACTGTGCAAGAACTTACGGCAGGACAAAAATCAGTCGTTTCACACATGGCTGGCTGCTGCTCAAAATGAGCTGGATAGCATTTAAGAAAATCAAGTGGCTTGGAATCCCGCACTTACTTTGACCTAAGGGGATTCACTTATGGGAGCCGTTATGAAAAGAAATCAAAGTAAGTGCGGGATACCTAAGCTGAAGCTGTTACCTTACCGTGAATATGCCGGCGTGGACCGCGACGACCCGCTTCGATTCTACTTCCGGCCTGTCATTGGTAAGATGTTCCGCCGACGGATTGAACTGTGCTTAGCTGAATGCACAGGCGGTCAGCGCGTTCTGGAAGTGGGTTTTGGCTCCGGTGTTACATTTCTAAATCTTAATGATAATTATAAAGAAATTTATGGGCTTGACCTCAACGTGTCGGTCGAAGATGTCAAGGCCGTGTTTAAGGCAAGGCAGATTGAGACGCATTTGCAGAACGGCAGTGTGTTATCTATGCCGTACGAGAATGATTTTTTTGATACTGTTTTGCTGATAAGCATTCTTGAGCATCTAAAGCCTTTTGAGCAAATGCAGGCCTTTCGGGAGATTCGCCGAGTTCTTAGGCCAGGCGGCCAGGCGATATATGGTGTGCCGATTGAGCGAGGCTTCACGGTATTTATGTTCCGGCTATTAGGCTGCAACATCCATGGGCACCATTTTTCCACAGAAAAGGATGTGTTCAATGCCGCGGACAGCGTTTTGAATAAGGTACGAGTTTTTCAGATGCAATGCGTCCCTTCTTTATTCGGGCCGGTCTATGAGGTAGGGCATTTTGTTAAGGGTGGCTCTAATGGATAGCCGTAGCGTTCAATAAGATTAAATGGTTCGGAAAATTATGAAGACCATCGACTGGCTTAAACTGCCTGAGACTATGGGCATTGAAGACCTTGATGACCCTGCTACTACATTATTGCACGCGGAGATTATACAGAAAAAACCGTTCCTTAAAAAATTATATATCGACTTTTATAGACAGTTTGAAAAGGCAGTGTCTGATTCTGAAAACAAGGTCCTTGTTGAGCTTGGCAGCGGCGGCGGCTTTATTAAAGAGGTAATCAACAATGTGATTACATCCGACGTTCTTGAATTGCCGAATGTCGATAAAGTTTTCTCAGCTCTTGATATGCCCTTCGAGGAAGCAAGTGTGGATGCTTTTTTTATGTTCAACGTCCTTCATCATATAACTGAACCAAGAGCCTTCTTCAGAGAGGCTTTGCGGTGCCTGAAAGTTTGCGGCAGAGTCGTTATGATTGAACCTGCCAATACGTTATGGTCAAGGTTCATCTATAAAAATTTCCATCACGAGGCTTTCGACGCGCAGGCCCCCGAATGGTGCTGTCGGGGGCAGGCAAAATGGGAACTGCAAGAGTCAGGGCGTCTTTCAGGTGGAAATGGTGCACTTGCCTGGATAATCTTTCGGCGCGACCGAAAGATATTTGAAAGCGAATTCCCGTCCTTAAGAATCGTTAGGATGCGCAATCATACACCGCTACGTTACCTGCTTAGCGGCGGTCTGATTTTGCGTCAATTAGTTCCATCGTTTAGTTATCCGGCTGTTAAAGCCATAGAATATACATTGTCCCCAATCAACGACCTGTTGGGTATGTTTCAGACGATAGAGCTGGAAAAGGTTGCTTTTTAGCTGCGTTTACCCCATTAGAAATGAGACATATGGCGTTTGCTCTGCCGGCAGCAGACTTTCTAACGGGATTTAGTCCACTGCGACTACTTCTTTAATCTCAGGTACTTTTTCTCTGAGAATTCTTTCGATTCCCATTTTCATTGTCATGGTAGCCCCGGGGCAGCCCTGACATGCCCCCTGCAGGCGAACCTTGATGGTGTTGTCCTGGTCTATTCCAACCAGCTCAACATCGCCGCCGTGGCTTTGCAGACTCTCCCGAATGGCCTCGATTGTGTCTTTGACCTTTTCTTCCAAAGTCTTTTCGGTGTTAGCTTCGCTGCAACCGCAATTTTCACACATAAGAAATCTCCAAAAAATTCATTTAGCGATATTATTATACCGGCAATTTAGCTTTTGGCCAGCTTTTTTTGCACGGCTTGAAATTGGGTTTGAATTGGGTTTGTTTTTTTGGGCCGGAAGGCGGTTTCATTTTCATAATCCTTTTGTGAAAAAGCGTTTGCGCTCATTTTGGCCTTTGAAGAAATTGGCTTTGATTGGGTTTGTTTTTTTGGGCCTGAGGGCGGTATCATTTTCATAATCCTTTGTGATAAAGACGTTTGCGCTCATTTTGGGCTTTTCGGAAATTGGGTTTGTTTTGGGTTTGTTTTTTCGGACTGTGAAATCATCTTTTTTTCTGTAATCCTTTGTTAAAGTTGAGTTTACATTCATTTTGGCTCTTTTTAAATTGGGTTTGTTTGGGTTTGAATTGGGTTTGTTTTTTTGCCCCGCCAGCGGGATAAAATTTTTATAATTCCTTGTTATAATATTACTTACGTTCATTTCGGCCTTTTGGAAATTGGGTTTGTTTTGCATAAAAGAGCTGATTTGTAGAGGGCTCTCGACAAATGTAGTGCCTTATAGGCACGTAAATATTTCTTTAACCACGGATTACGCAGATTTCGCGGAGTTTTAGTCACAAAGACACTAAGGCACGAAGAGAATTTAAAGTTTGAAATGTAAAATGCAAAACTATGGAGGCCCTTCGGGCGGACTTTTATTTGTAGGCTGATAAGAACGGTTCTTGTTAGCCACGAATAACTCAATAAGCATAAATTAACACGAATTTTCGTAACTATATCCATAACCTTGTTTTAGCGTACTTTTACCTTTTCAAGTTGAACTTATTTAGGCATGTATCTGCTGATACGAAAACGTGCGGTTCTCCGCTATATCTGCCGCTTAGGGGCAGTTTATGTTAGCCTTCTGGCAAACATACGGGTATTTTAACGTAGTTTCAAACATAAGTCAACAAAAAAAACGGCCAAAAATACAATTTTTTAGACCGCCTTTTACCAAGTGAGATGCTGGCTGCTCGTTAGTGAGGAGTGAGCTAAAGTGAACTAAAGTGCCTAAAGTGAGCTAAAGTTGGATTCTCCCGCCGTCGCTGAAGCTTTGGCGGACAAGCGATGCTGGATGCTTGAAATCTGTCTCCTCTCTCAGCTAAGCCGACCACACATAGTGCGGCATTTCGCACCATTTACCTTAAGTTGATATCTCAGTAATCAGACCTACTTCTTGGGCTATTGGAGTATACAAGTCTATGTCTGTAACGGGTGTACTGATTGTGATAATTAGAGAGTAACGACTTTGTTTTTCTACAAATTCCAAATGTTTTCGTTCGCGCCACCAGCCTGTTACAGGAAAAACAGCTATTTGACCACATCGTGCCAATTCTTCTGCGGATGAAGTCCACCAATCACAGTGAATCGAGCCCTTTGTCCTTAAACGGACACCAATCGACCAGTCGATAGGATCACTTGTTGAAGGGCGCCCCTCTTGGTCTTCTTCCCACTCTTGCCTGCTTATTCTCTGTCTGAATTGATCTTCAGTTTCAGTCGGACCCCTCAACGCGAAACGTAAGCCATGTGAAGCATATCTGAATTTTTTTCCCCAGCCTCGACCAGCAGGACTTGGTTCAATAAAATATGAGAGGGTGATTTTAACAGTAACATCTTGGTCATGTAACTCCTCAAGAGATGCTCTTGGCCAAGGGAGAGAATGAAGTATGAAGTGATTTGTCTTAGCTGTTTCATCAAGCTTATATGGCTGAATAGTCCCTTGATGGACGAGCGATACACAGTTTTCGACAGTGTATCGTGCCCTGTCCAGATTCGGAACACCATAGCCAAAACAACAAAGTCGTTTATGTCGGTCTGCTTCACGGCTACCAGGCATCTGGCGATTCATTTCATCAGTCCAGTCTGCTGAATGAACCAGAAGTCCTCGAATTGTCTCCGGCCAAAGTTCTGGATAGTCTGCCATAAGGATTGCTGCTAAACGGGCAGCTTGAGCGGTGGCTGCGCTGGTATCACTTGACCATGTCAGCAAGCGACCTGTGGGATCGAGAGAAGTCGTCAGAAGTGCAAGGTCTTCACAACCATCCACTCTTCCAGAAGGCGAACGTGCATAATTTCCACCTTCCATTACTATATCGGGCTTAAACGACCATGTTTTGTCTTCCCATGAATCAGATGTCCGGCTCGATGGGCACAACCCACCTCGTGTTGCAATCGGTTGATATCCATCAAAAGCTTCTGAGTGAATTTGTACCCTATCTGTAAATGCACCAACCGTTAATGCGTTCCAGCTTTGACCAGGATCTTCCACACTGTTTTCGAGATTGCTCTCTGGATAACTATAGTCAGTGTTAGTCTTGATATCTCGGATGTTGCCAGCAGCGATTACATAAAGTCTCTGAAAGCCATCCAGTTGTCCTGAAGCATGCTGGTCAATAGCTCCCGACCATGAACTTGGACGGCCATGATCACGACCATTATCGCTTGTTGTCACTGGCATACAGGCAACTCGGCGACGCTGAGCTGCCTGAGTTTCGGCCTTAGATAAACATTCCTGAGTAACATAACCCCAAGTATCTTCTGGGTGGGGCTGGTTGATATGAAGCATACGAACAGATTCTAAGCGGTGTGTTAGACTAATACGTTGATTTCCAGCTAAGAGTTCAGGAAGCTTATCTCCAAAGATAGCTAAACCAGCCATCTCAGTTCCATGTGATTCAGTGTGGTCAACTACCGACCATTCAGGGTCATAAGCTTGTGCATCATCGTCAGTTATAAGAGGTCTTAAAAGAGGATGTTCTATGTGAACTCCAAAATCTAACAAACACACGGATGGAGCGTTCAGGTCAGGTGAAACCACTCTACCAGCTAAATCATTTACAAATGATCTCTGGTCTTGAGCACTAAGGTTGAGGAATTCAGTTGGAATCTCCTTGGCTTTTCGGAATTCAGCAATACGGTCAAGAAGAGGTACAAAAATTTGTGTCCAATCCTGAGCTGAACCATGAGCCAAAAAAACGAGCCTTTCTGGAAATTTGATTGCATGTTGACTTATCCGAAGGTTTGAATCTGCTGTAGTAGCAACAAATGAGGCAAAAGCATCATCGGGATTTTCTGAAGGTGCTATCCGTATCCATACTTCCCACCATATACGTTCAGTATTCGAGCTTGGAAACAGGTTTTCATCATCAGTCCAGAAAGAACGCAAGACAGGAAATCTTATTCCGCTAATCCCGGCAACAAGATCTTCATTTTTAGGTCTAGGTTGTTCGCCTCGAGTGTTTTCTCTTTCGTATCGTTCAATCTTTTTAACGAAGTTTGCAAGCTTTCCTTCAGGAACATAGATCGTCGCATGCTTCTGATTATCTATACATTTAACAGACTGTACTTCTATAGGAGGGCGGAGGCGCAAATCTTGTAGGCTTTCAATCTTAAGGTCGAAACCATTTTCTCCAATAATTTCTAAACAAAGATCATGAATGATATGTCCAGTTCTTTCCGCTAGGGTATTTGCATCGCTCGTTGCTTGACTGACATCGCTTCGCAGTCTTCTTGCATGGACTCGACGATCTCTCGGTGGAGTCGAAAACTCACCGCCGCCTCTGTGTGTCGAAGTGTAATCACGTTCTTGTCCAGGTTCGTTAATAATAATGTGCTTATGTTGAGCCATTCAGCTTTCTCTCCCTCACTTTGAATTCTTTTTAGGACGACGACGTTGAATTAGTGCCCTTTTAAGTTCAATCGTACGGATTTGTTTCCTCTCATGCAAAACCGCGCCTTTAGCCGCATCCTCACAAGCTTTTACAATGTCGGCATGTGTCGTATTTTCGGCAGTTTCAAGAATAGTTTTCCAGTCAAGTCGTGTAATTGAAAAGTTGCTAAGACGGTTCTCGATTAGTTGGCGAGTCATCGAGGGAATCGGTAGATTATATCTTAATGTATCGTCGAAACGCCGAAATAGAGCATTATCAAGGAAATCTTCGAGGTTGCTGGCCGCAATAATAATGCTCAAAGATTCATCTTCTTCAAGAAATACAAGAAATGAGTTGAGAACCCGCCGAATTTCTCCTACATCCTGCCCGGTGTGCCTGTGCGCTCCGATTGCATCAAATTCATCGAAAAGGTAAACAGCGCGTGACTGTTTCATTGATTCGAAAATAAGTCGAAGTTTCGCTGCGGTTTCCCCCATGAATTTTGTGATTAAGATATGAAACTGAACAGTCAGAAGAGGCAGATTAAGCTCTCCGGCTAATGCAGCGGCAGTCATTGACTTGCCACATCCCGTTGGCCCAACAAGTAATAATTTCCGCCGTGGAGAAAGACCATGTGAATGTAACCGATCTACTTGCCTATATTCAAAAATGACACGTCTAAGTCGTTGCTCAAGTTCTGAATCTAAAACCATGTCGGAAAGTCGAGTTTTCGGGAAAACAGCAGAAAAAAGACCACTTAAATCACCAGTCGGCTGAGCGATTGGTATAGAGTTCGACAATGAACGTTGTGTCTTTTGTTTTCTACGAGCTTCTTCGATGAGTTTGCGGAGTTCTTCAGCTAGCTTAGTTTTTCCTGCTCTCGCAGCGTGTGCTGCTATCTGGCTGGCAACAGACAAGAATCTATCGTCATTATGTTCTGTGTAACTTTCAATCAAAGCCTTTAGTTGTTGAGCTGTTGCCATGTATAAATGCCTTTTATTTCTAATATTATCTTTGTTCTCGTTATTATTTACTTATTCGACAAAGAATTAGTCTTAATCTTAATCTTTATTTTGGAATCTCACTTTATTTATTTCTCCCTTTCACTGAGGTTCTATCGTATCTCGAATAGGGTCTCCAAACAGATGCGTCAATCCTTCGGCTTTCCCATTCGGCTCTGCTTAGGGCAGGCTCTGCGCAGGAATGACAAACGGACGATTCAAAGAAGTATTCTGCCCCTTGGTGTTTCCGTATTTGGTTAGATAAAATAGCGTAATAGACCGTAAAAGTCAAAGGAAAAAAGGGGAAAAAGAATATCCCTTCCCTTCGATTACACTCAGGGTAAACTCAGAAGCGTATCGTGTATATATGGTTCGGGTTAGGGCGGTTCGCGAACCGCCCCTACGTTCGGGGGCAATGATTGCGGGACAAGCCCCCTTAGAGTATAAGGCACTCTAAACAAGGGGGCAAGCAACCCCGTGTTGCCAGGAAAATTAGCCACGGCTTGAAAATGTATTTGTCGGGACCTAAAGGGGGAAAATTCTTTATTGTCGGCCATATAAATTGCCGAAAATAATTGACAGAGGTGGCTGGTATTTGTATAATGCTTTTGTATTTGTGTGAAAACATGCAAATACGACCCTGAGACGTCCCGGTATGGGATGATTACGGGATTATGGCAGGGATTAGAATCTTCGGATGATTTGGTCGTTTCTGTGTAGAAACGGTTGACTCGCCGGAAGGGCCCAGCAGAGCCATAATTGAAGGTTCCCGCAATGCGGGGGCCTGCCGGAATAACAAAAGGGGTTTCTATCTTGTCCGCCGATGTGTGGGGCACAAGATGGGGCCCGTGGTGTTTATCAGGAAAGGAATAAAGAAATGAAATCCAAATCCAGCACTTCGGTCGGTTCAGCCGGTAATTCCACCATTAAAACAGGTGCACAAATCATCGTCGATACGCTCCTTGAACAGGGTGTAGATACAATGTTCGGTTATACCGGCGGTGTAGTGCTGCCTTTGTTCGACAGGCTGTATGATGCGCCGATTAATTTTGTAGTTCCGCGTCACGAACAGGGCGGATGTCATATGGCTGATGCTTATGCCCGCGCCAGTGGAAAGGTTGGCGTTGTACTGACAACCAGCGGTCCGGGTGCGTGCAACCTGGTTACCGGTCTTGCTACAGCGAATATGGATTCGGTGCCATTAGTTGCGTTGACGGGACAGGTCCGCACAGAGCTTATCGGAAACGACGCCTTCCAAGAGGCCGACACTACCGGCATTACCCGTCCGGTTACGAAATACAACTGTATTATCAAGGACGTTAAAGACGTGGCGCGTATCATTCGGGAGGCATTTTATATTGCTTCGACCGGTCGGCCCGGTCCGGTGCTGGTTGATATACCGGTTGACGTGGCGGTTAACAAGTGCAGTACCGACGGTCCGGTCGAGATGAAGCTGCCGGGTTACCGGGTTCGGACCAAAGGACACACCAAACAGATATCAACGGCTGCGGAAGCGATAAATAAATCCAAGCAGCCGGTGCTTTACGTCGGCGGCGGTGTTATCAGCGCCAACGCAAGCCCGGAGTTAAGAGCCTTGGCGGAAAAAGCACATCTGCCTGTAACAATGACACTTTTAGGACTGGGTAGTTACGACCAGAGAAAACCGGAATCTCTGGATATGCTCGGGATGCACGGCGCTGCGTATGCCAATTATGCCGTACAGGAGTGCGATTTGTTGATTGCCGTCGGTGCCAGGTTTGACGACCGGGTCACGGGCAAAGTCGAGACGTTTGCTCCGCATGCGAAGATAATCCATATCGATATTGACCCTGCGAGTATATCGAAGAATGTTAGCGTGGATATTCCTGTTGTGGGCGATGCCAAAGCCATCCTCGGCGAGCTGGTTAAGGAAGTTGAATATCACGAGAGAAAAAGATGGTTCAATAAGATTGCCGAATGGAAAGAGAAGTTTCCCTTTCGGTATGACCAGGATTCATCGACGATTAAGCCGCAGTTCGTTGTTGAGGAGCTTTGCCGTCAGACGAAAAGCGGCGCAATCGTAACGACGGGCGTCGGCCAAAATCAGATGTGGGCGGCCCAATTTTACAAATTCATTAAACCCAGACAGCTCATAAGCTCCGGCGGACTTGGGACAATGGGCTATGGTCTGCCGGCTGCCATAGGTGCGCAGGTAGCTATGCCTGATGCCACAGTTATTGATATTGACGGCGACCATAGTTTCAATATGACGATGACGGAACTTGCAACGGCGGTTGAGCACAATTTGCCGATAAATGTCTGTATCTTAAATAACGGATATATGGGAATGGTTCGGCAGTGGCAGGAGCTTTTCTATAATAAGCGCTATTCCAAAAGCCATCTGTCTAATCCCGATTATGCAACCGTAGCACGTGCGATGGGTGCGGTTGGGATAACCGTCGATAAAAAAGAAGAAGTTCCCAAAGCGGTCAAGCAAATGTTAGCAGAAAAGAAGCCCTGCGTTGTTGACTTTAGAGTCGAGAGGGAAGAAAATGTCTGGCCGATGGTTCCGGCGGGCAAAAGTATAGATGAGATGAGCGGGCTTGATATATTGGAAAGGTTAATCTGATTTGAGCTTAGAAAGTTGGATGAAAAATGAAGCATATAATAAGTGCATTGGTTGAAAACAAGCCGGGCGTTCTTGCCCATGTTGCGGGGATGTTTGCGGCGCGGG
>Ga0209979_1002801_pt1 | contig 16188 bp, 10 predicted proteins | sample AnhtaG_FD_183114 | JGI IMG/M metagenome (GOLD analysis project Ga0209979, IMG submission 183114) | Deep subsurface microbial communities from Anholt, Denmark to uncover new lineages of life (NeLLi) - Anholt_01485 metaG (SPAdes) (version 2) | ecosystem: Environmental > Aquatic > Marine > Oceanic...
TAACATTAAAGTTAAAACCTTTAATTATGCTATTGTTCCATGTCAAGTCTATTTGGAAATTATACGAAGGATTGTTAGCAATTGAAGTAGTAAAATTATAATCCCATTGACCTAAACCCCATGTTAAGGAAGAACTTGTATCATAAGGAGCACTATTATTGATCTGGTTAATAATAGGAATGTCTTGAATCTTTAAAGTATCTTGACTATCGTCAGGATTCGTAAAATCTGAGGGCATATATGCTCTAGTGACATTCAATTTAAAAGCTGCTGCGTCAAGTATTTGAGAGTCATAGGTTGGTGTAGCAATAACTTGCTTTCTAGCTACATTCCATGATAATCCACTGTTACTGCTTGTTCTTAGTTGATGATCTACAGTCAAATCAGGATCACCATAACGTTCCCGGGGTATCGTAACCAAACTAAAAACCTGTTCTGAGCGGTTTGATTTAATAACAATAAAATAATTGCTGAGACCTAAGTTTTGTGTGTTTGCAGGATTGAACTCGAAATACGATAAAGAATCCCCATGATAATCGATATAATCAAAAATTTGGGAATCAATTAATTTGGCAGTATCAGGTTCTAAATTTTCTGCTATTAGATTTGATGATGTTCTAGCTATCGTTGCATTTGCTTCGTATAAGGTTATGTTTAACTCAGCAGTTAAAGCTTCAGTAAGGTTCAATGTTCTTATCCAGGCATAGAATCCGTTTACGTTTGAACTTTCCCCCTTTAAGTCAAATTCCAAAGCAACTTGATTACTATCGGTGATTGGTAAATCAAAGCTGTAAGTAGAGGCTAATTTAAATTCTTCTAATGTAAGAACAAAGTCAGTTGTATCAATTCTGTCGAAATAAAACTGTATTTGGCTTATATCTGACGCATTAATATAATTTAAATTTTCATTAATGAACTTATTTTCAAAGATTGGCGGGTCTAAGTTAGTATCTATGAAAAAAGGATCAACTACGATTTTCCAAGATGAGCTTGATATGTCGTACATTTTAAGCGTTAAGGAAACATTCTTGTTGATACTACCTGAAAATTGCGAACTTAACCCTAATATAAACGATCTATCAAAATTGACATCGAATAAGGGCCCATCATAAATTGTACTTGCGAAGTTTGACGCTATCGTGAAATTTAGAACACCATTAGACGAATTTAATGATACATAAGTTGAAGGGTTTCCATCTACTAAATTATTAAAATCTATTGTATTAAGACTTTCACCAGTATTAATCTTCATAGAAGAAGCGTCTTCGTTATAAATAAAGTCTATAAAATCATCTGCTTCCAAAGCGTTTGTATCTTCTATAATATAATCGGTTGTGTAATTATTCTGAAATGTGAAATTAAAATTTCCATACGTCAAATAAGTTGATTCCGTAGTTGACATAGATGGAATATTAAAGGAATTTTCATTGTTTTCATTTGAAAAGGAGTTATTTAAAGCGTAAATTCTTACCTCTTGATTATCTCCTGTACCTGATATTATATAATCTGTCAAATATGGGTCGATATCAGAGGTTAGAATAGTATTTTCATCAATTGACCAATCATGTTGTTGGTTGTTGTTTACATCTACATTAAAGTCACTCATTATCAGAATATTTACTAATACCATTGAAAAGATGAATATGCTCGCAAATAAAATTCTTTTTCCCTTCTTTGTTCGTCGTAAAATCAAATTAACCAACCGTAATTGTCAATATTTTAGTTATTAAATAATCTAAGAATATTAAAATTTGCTAATTTATATTAAATTTATCGGATAGAATACTTATATAACAAAATATTCTAAATGTTCAAAACATTTTTATTATTAAAATTAATCGTAGAGTAGGTAGAATGGGATCATGAGTGAAAAATCAATTCTTAATGAAATTGACCAACATAAAGAGGAATATATTGAATTTTTAAAAAAAATTATTCAAGCTGATTCAATTAATCCACCTGGCAATGAAAAAAATGTTGCTTTAATTATTGAAGAATACTTAAAAGGAGAAGGAATTAAAACTGAGGTTTTCCCATTTGGAGAAAACCGTGCCAATCTAATCGCACTTCTCAATAATAATTTTGATAGTAAATGCCTCGTATTTAATGGACATATGGATGTAGTACCCCCAGGAGATGAGAAGGAATGGAAATATCCCCCTCTATCTGCTTTTATTAAGAGAAATAAATTCATGTTTGGCAGAGGGACTATAGATATGAAAACTTCGTTGTCAGCAATGGTAATTGCGCTATCCGTTTTAAAAAAATTTAATATCAAAACTACTCGAAATATTGTCTTAAATGCGGTAGCTGATGAAGAAACAGGAGGTGAATTGGGGGCTAAATGGTGTTTAGAAAATTATTTACAACCAAAAAATCTAAATTGTAACTTTTTAATTATCGGTGAACCTACAACTCTCAATCCTTTACCAAAAGCCATAATTTTAGGAGAAAAAGGACATATTCAATTAAAAATAATCACCTACGGGATTTCATGTCATTCCTCAATTCCATTTGTTGGTAAGAATGCGATATCAATGATGAGTGAAATAGTCTTGCATTTGGACGAAATGGATGGTTTTTTACCAAAAGTAGAACCTTCAATGTCTGAAGAAAGAATAAAAGAACTTATGAGTGCTGTTTTCCCAACTAAAGAAATTTTTGATAAAGTTTACAATGAACAGCCGATTATGCAGAATTTTGTAAAATCGCTTATACAATGTACAAAAAGCATTAATATGATTAGCGGTGGTATTAAAGAAAATGTTATCCCAGATCGATGTGAAGCAATAATGGATATTAGAACACTCCCTGGGCAAAAGACTGAGATGTTAGTTGAAGCGCTAAAAAAATTAATTGAAAAAATTGGTTATGAAGTAAGAAATACGCCACACGGCAACCCCGAAGATGTTTTTGTTTATTTAGAGGTAATTCGCGATGGCGAAGCCTCTTATTGGAAAAACTGGGAAAAATCTAAAAAATTAAAGTATTTATATTCATTAATTGAAAGAATATATGAGAAACGCCCCTTTTACAGCCAACTTCCTGCAGGATCGGATGCTCGTTACTATAGAGAATCGGGTTATTGTAATAAAACTTTATTATTTGGCGCAGGGAATGCGTCTAAAGCTCATACTATTGACGAGTCTATAGAACTCGAGGATTTCATTAAAGTAATTAAAGTTTATGCTCTATTTTCATTTGATTACTTGAAAAAACCTTAAAAATTAAGATTTTTATTCCATTACAGAATTTAACACTTTAGTTACTATTGGTTTATTTCTATCTACTACATTTAAACCTTCAAATTGTGAAAAATCTATGCCATTTGGAAATTTACAAAAAATAATTGTGTCGTTAGTTAATTTTTGGTTATAGAATGAGCCTGGATCATATCCTACTACTTTAAATCCATTATTTAATGCAATATGCTGAGAATTCAACCCTTCTAATGTAGTTGGTACTCTCCACTCAACTAAATTCCAATTTGAATAGTATTGTAATAAATGCTTTAAGGTTTTCTCAGGTAAATAACCTCTAATCAAAATACAAGATTTATAAGGGTCTTTATGGATTGTAAAGTTATTAAATAGAACATTAGATGTATTTCTTATTAATACTTCATCTCGATTCATTCTCGTAATGTGTTTTTTAACAATATTATAAAAGTCTAAAATTTCCTTTCTATTTATTACTATAACCTCTCGATTTCTAATTTTCCAAAATTGCTTGATCGGAGATACATACATTATGACAGCTTCAAATTCACCAGAAGAGAAAGGTTTTCCTTCAGAAAAATCAAAATTCCTCTTATCAGCATAATTATTATAATTAGGTATAAAACCATAAGGAATGCAGCGAATTTTTTCAGCAAATTTCTGTGAGTTTATATTCTTTGCTCGGACATCTATATCAATTCTTACAAGAGCACTTAATTCTGGATCAGTTAAATAACTGAAAACGCCTTGAGTCCCTAAAACTCTCGCAATCCCATTATTCTGATATTTGTTTAAAATTAATGTTTTTGAAGCGTAAACGGAGATTTCACTTTTTCTCTCCATTACGCCCGTACCAACGATTTTTTTAGTATTGATATCTTCTACAATAAACCAGTTTGATTCCTATCTGAAAGAAGTTTTGAAAATTTCTTCTTATTATATATTATAGGATATAAATAATTCCATCCATAAACATCTTTGAAAATGTTGACTAGTTGTTCACTATCTTGAGGAACACCATAACGAAATCCAAATTCTAATCCATTTTTCGATTCAAAATTATGAAGATAGTTTCTATTTAAATTTGATTTTTCTAAAGGATTTCTATGCATTGTTAATAATGGACTCCTAAATTAGAATATCAAAAAAGATTTTTAAATACTTCTTTTTTCTATACTCATCGGAAAAAACTTTAAAAAATTATAATAGGTTGAGGTAAAAATTTTTCATCGGATAATAGTAATCTATTTAAGACCTTTTTTTTTAATAGTTTTAAATTCATTGAATTTTTAATAGCAATAAGGAAATGCAAGATTTAATAAAAATAGAGGATTGCGTAGTTCTTATAGATTCTTCGAGATCTATGGTTAGGAAAGATTTTAAACCCAATCGTCTATTAGCTGCACTGGAAACAGCAAAAAACTTTATTCACGAGAAATTTATAGTAGATCCGAAGGATAGAATAGCAATTCTATCTTTTGGTGCGACGATCAAGAAACTTTGTTCATTTAGTTATGATGAAGAACAATTGGTTAAATCGTTAGAAAAAATCCAAGTTTCTGGTAATGGTTTGCTTGACGAGGGATTAGCTTTCGCAATTCAATTTCTAGTGGGTGAAATGCGAAAATTAGGAGGTAAAACCAGTAGAATTTTTATTATATCAGACAATAAATTAGAATACAAAGAAAAAATCCAAAAGACAATTGATATTGCTAAAGGTCTAGGAATTTATATTGACGCTTGTCAATTGGGGAAAACCCAAGATTATTCTCAAAGCATCTTAAAAAAAATTGTAAGACTTACGGGAGGGCAATTTGGATTCTTTAACAATTCAAAAGCTTTATTAAATGCCGGGGTGTCGTTTGCATCAAAAAAAGAACTTAAAACCTCAACGGATTATTATTCGCAAGATAAAAAAAGCGATTTGGCGCCTCTTATAAGTGATATAGCGCTACAATTGAGAAGACCTAGCGTTTTAGATATAAGGCTAATGATGGGTAATAAAGAGAGAGGACAAGAAAAATGTCAAATCTGTCACTCTGTAAAAGCACCAATAACGAGTTCAGATTTTTTTAGTGAAGGTCGATACTGTCCTTCCTGTGAACGTCCAATGCACCTTTCGTGTGCTGCTATGTGGGCAAAGAAATCTGAATATAAAGAGAATGTGTTTAGATGTCCGTTCTGTTTCTTTTTGTTGGAACTTCCGCCAGCAGCAGCTAAATTAATAGAAGAGAAAACTGAGGAAAAACCAAAAATCAAATTAATTGATGAAAGCGGTATAAACACAACACAAATGGCTTTAATTCCAGAAAATGATGTTGAAGATATCAATTCGTCTTGCACGTATTGCCACAGTATTTTTTTGGGTGATTACAAGGTATTTCAATGTCAAAAATGCGCAGCTTATTACCACGAACCATGTTTAAAGAAGATGCATTCTGAAATTAAAGCTTGTAGAGCTTGTGGAGCGCAAATCCTATAAGTATTAGTATTATTTTAGCAGAACCGTTAAAAAATTAAAATTGAATAAAAAGATACTGATTCTTAATGAGATACATTTCTCTCATAAAGTTGAAACACTAAAGTAGATTACTTTAACAATCATTATTAGTTATTATATATATAGGAAAAAACTCACGCTCGTCCAATTAAAAGAAGGTGGTAATACAAGATGTCGAAGAATGAAATTACTAAATGGGTAATTACTTCAGCATGGCCCTATGTGAATGCTATACCTCACATAGGGAACATGATTGGAAGCGTCTTGTCCGCCGATGTATTTGCGAGGTTCTGTAGACTAAAGGGGGATGAAGTTGTATTTGTTTCTGGATCTGATTCTCATGGAACCCCCGTTGCGGTAGCAGCTAAGCAACAAAACATTCCCACGAAGGAATTAGCAATCAAGTATCACAACATTATCAAAGAATTATTTGAAAAATGGCAAATCTCCTACGATAACTACACGATTACTCACAATCCAACTCATATCGATTTTGTGCAAAAATTTTACCTGGATGTTCAGAAAAATGGATATGTCTTTGAAAAAGATTTAGAAATGCTTTATTGCGAGAATGATAAATTTTTTCTTCCAGATCGATTTGTCGAAGGAGTTTGCCCTCATTGTGGAGATGAAAACGCAAGAGGAGATCAATGTGATAAATGTCAGAAACTACTCACACCTGTAGAGTTGAAACAACCTCGTTGTGCCATATGTGATAAGACTCCTATTCTCCGTAAAACAAAACACTGGTACTTGGATTTTCCTAAATTACAGGATCGACTGAAAGACTTAATAAACCAAAACGTAATAATTCCACAAAATGCGCGAAAAATGTGTTTAAACAGCATAGCAGAAGGTATTCCAGAAAGAGCAATTACTAGAGATTTAGAGTGGGGGATCCCTGCGCCTTTTGAAGGTGCTGATAACAAAAGCATTTATGTTTGGTTTGAAGCAGTATTAGGATATGTTTCAGCGGTAAAAGAATGGGCTGATAATATTGCTAAAGACGAGACAAAATACGATTATTTCTGGAAAGATCCAAATACGAGAACAGTCTTTTTTATTGGAAAAGACAATATTATTTTTCATCTAATTGTGTTTCCCGGTCTACTTCTAGCTTTCAACGAAGATAAAAGCGATAACGAGAAATTAACACTGCCCTACAATGTGTCATCTACAGAATTTCTAAATTACGAAAACGAAAAACTTTCTAAATCGAGAGGAAATGGAATATGGATAGATGAGGCTTTAAAATTAGCTCCTTTGGATTATTGGCGCTTTACATTAGTATATAATCGCCCAGAAACGAGCGATACTTCATTTTTGTGGTCAGAATTTGAAAACAATATTAATACTTTAAATGATAACATCGGCAACTTTATCCATAGAACGCTAACTTTCATTGATAAACAATTTGAAGGAAAAATTCCAAAAAAATTAGAAAATGATGATGTTGATATACAATTCATAGATCGCATAAATTCAATCAGTGAAGAAATCGGTGAAAGTATACAGAATTTTAAATTAAGAAAAGCAATAAGAGCTATAGTTAATTTTGGAAAGGAAGGTAATGTGTATCTCAATGAAAAAGCCCCTTGGCATTTAATTAAACAAAATAAGGATGCAGCTGGACATGTATTTAATATATGTGCTCAAGCTGTTTACGCATTTGGAGTTTTATTAAGTCCATTTATTCCTGGATCATCTGAAAAGATTCTTTCTTATCTGAATGTGCCAAATTCTAAGGATTTAGCTTGGGATAGTATAGATGAAAATGCTATTAGAGAGGGCTTGAAAATTAAAAAACCAAAGCCATTATTTCAAAAACTTGAGATTGATGATTTAAAAAAACGACTTGAAGAAATTAGAAAAAAAAGTGAAAAAAAAGGTGAGAAAGAGTTGGTGTCATACGAAGATTTTAAGAAATTAGATATTAGAATTGCAGTAATTGATGAAGTTGAAAAGGTCCCTAAAGCAGACAAATTGTATAAACTATCTATTTCCTTAGGAGAAGAAAAGAGAACTCTAGTTGCGGGTTTAGCGGAACAATACAAAATCGAAGAATTGAAAGGTAAAAGTATTGCTATTTTAGCAAATTTAGAACCTAGGAAATTGAGAGGAATTTTAAGTGAAGGAATGCTTCTTGCTGCTGTAGATGGGAAGAAAGTGTCTATCTTAACGCCAGATAGAGATATTCCTGCCGGAGCTAAAATTGAATAAATTACAGTTTTAGAGAAAATATAGGATTTAATCGGGCAATAATTTCACCGAGTTCCAACTGAATCGACTTGAGAATAACATCTCGTCCCCTGTATTCGAACTGTAACTCCTTCACATTTCTCACGATTTTTAATTTTTTTGTATCTTTTTCTAATTCGCACGCAAAATATCTTTGATACTTGTATTCCAAAACTTTTTGGACGCTTCTTACATCAGGTAGCATGTAACCTCCACCGTGAGGTAGTACGTCAGCGTTGCTCAGTAAGTCTAAAAGCTCTAAATTTTCAGCTCTATCGAAAAAATCGTTGTTTCTTAATACAGTTCTCGAAAAACTCTTTTTACCCTTCCAAAGATAACAAGCCAAATCGGCGCGTAAGGCAGTAGGGAAAATATTAGTGTGAAGGCTGTTGTTTTTTATGTCAGTACAATTACTTCCTAAATACATATTATTAAAATCTTTTAAGAATTGGTGTGGAGTGTTACATATTACTTTGTAATTAGAATTAAAAATATTGCTAGCTATCATTTCTCTCTTCATATTTGAAAAATGAAGTGCTTTTTTATTAAATTCAAGATATTCTTCTGCATCAGAGTCTAATAATATATGTTGCTTTCCAAAAATTGTCTGTTCTTCAGTAGCACGTTCTTTTAATGACTTCGAAGTGTCAACATACAGACCAATTCCGTGCTTATCGTCGCGAAATTCAGGAGCAGAGCCATGAATCATGAACATATACGGGGGGAAGTTTGTATCAGATAGGTTCTTCGTTTCAAAACAATTAATAAAGTGATTAGAAACACCGTAATCCCAATTAATTAAGATATCATCGTAATATAATTCGGTACTCTTTACAGTGTCTATTTTTTTTATAATGTCGTAAGGATCAGGTAACTCTTCTAATCCTCCTACTAATAATCCACAACAATTAGGCTTAACATTTAAGAATATTAATTTATCATCCCCATCTCCCCAATTTAATCTTCCACCATATCCTAATCCAGAATTCCAACGGAAATCATTTCTTGAAATCGTTTCATCAGGGGAGGAAATAAAGGTTGCTTTAGGTTTAAAACCGTATTTTTCTTGAATAAGATGGAATTGAGCTAAACCATATTTCATGTTTGCTTTACACAGTTTCGAAGCGCCGTCATTCAATCCCGAAGAAAAAATGAATTCTTTTGCCCTCTGAACTAAATCTTCCTTTGACAGTTCACCTATTTTATTGGACAATCTAATTGAACCCATACTAATTATATAGTATTATACTTATACTTATATATACAATCCTATCTTTCGTATTAAAGAAAAGCTAACTTGATTCAATGCTAATTATGAGTAATACCGAAAACATTATCATATACGATTCTGTGAAAGGCATAAATTTAGAAGGAGAGTTCCAAGGATCGATAATTACGCGATGCAAGGATGACAACAATTCCATTATTTTCTCAGACAATGTAAAAATATCTGATTCAGAGGGTATTTTCATTAATAATGGCCTCAGAGTTGGATTTGAATTAATTTACGATAAAAAAATAGCATTTTCTCGAAAGATAGAGGCACAGTGGTACGAGGATTTTGAATCGATTGAATATTCAATTCTAATATCAGAAGATCTCATGCAAGTTTACGATGAAGGTCAGTTTTCTGACGCTTTTCCTTACACATTGAACAAGTTAAACACTGCCGCCCTGTATTTAGACGATTATAAATATGGAATTAATCATCTGGAATTCTTTAGGGAAGAAATGCTCAGGAATCCCGTGTCATTAGTGGGAAATGGTGTTATCTTAGCTGATAGGGTAGTAATTGATGAAAGAATAGATCCGGTGTTCTATGATTGTTTGATCGTAGGACGCGATGAAAACGAAAATCTCCTCGTTTCCTTTGAGCCGTACATGAATGTAAAAAAGTCGTTAACTGATGTGAAATATATTATAATCCTTGGCATTGAAGAATTAAAGCTATAAGTTTTTTCTAAACATGATATTATACGAAAATAAAAAAGAATTATTGCTCAATGTAATCAAATGGGGGAATAACCCTTTTAAAAAGTTTGTTAGTACGGGTGAGATTAAAGAGGATATAGATTTAGTTAATTCGAGAATAAGCCTAATTCATAAAATTAAAGAACTAGTAGAAAATGAGACTACCTTTATTCTTCCTATCATTGGAGGTGTAGGTTCTGGAAAGACCCACCTATTTTGGGCTTTAAGAAATAACCTTTATTATTACAATACGATCTATATTTCACTTGAGTACGTTTATAAAAAGCTTTTTTCTAATATTTATTCCGAATTTATAGAAAACCTTGAAATAGAGCCCTTGAAATTTATCATAAATCAATTGTGTGACAAATGGGGTGCATTAGAAAGAAAATTTGGATTCTTTCATGTCGTAGATATCGAAAAAGTGCAAAAATACGCTTTCGAACAGCTATCAAATAAATATAACGAAGTAGAACCTGAAACGCTAAAGGACGTGATAAATGGAATTACTATCCATCAGTTAGATCCTTATAAAAAAATCGAAGCAGAGAGGTGGTTACTCGGCGAATTAATGGATGCTAAGGAATTATCAACTCTAAATCTCACTCACGATCTCCGCAAAGGGAAAAATGCTTATTTAATGCTACGACTTCTCGTTGAAAATTCCAAATCGGGGACAATTTTATTTATAGACGATTTTGGAAAGATAATTTCAATTATAAGCCCACGATCTGAACAAGCCGAGGAGGTTTTCGATCCTAGTTGGTTATATGGAACCGAAGTGTCTCCAAACGATATCGCTGCTGATAAAATATTTAATAAAATAGTTCAGCTTCAAAAAATTGAGGGTTTGCGTGTAATTATTACCTTGAAATCGAAGGAAGCTTTAGAAGAAATCAAGACCAAATATAGTGAAAAAAATCCCGAACTTTTATCCTCTATAAGAGAACCACTTTATATTTCGGAATTCAAAGAGGAAGATGTTTTCGAGTTATACAATAGTACAATGAGCAAGTTCTATGAAAGCATCGATAATACCGATTTTAGCAAGGCGTTTCAAAACCCTTATTACCCGTTAAATAAGCGTACTATAAAGTATGTATTTGAAAGAGCTGAAGGTAATCCAAGAGCGATAATAAAATTATTAATAAAAATTTTCAACGAGATAATATATTCAAATGAATCTATTGAAAGCATCCTCAAAGATTACGAAAATATTAGTAATTAACTGAACCTAAATATCAGTCTGATTGTTGATTGGCTCGTCGGGGGTATTGTTTTCAGAAACCCTATCTTCTCCAACAGCTAACTTTTTGTTTTTGAGAAAGTTTTGGAATTCCCAATCGTTTATTTTTTCTGAGTCTAAAGCACCGCTGTTAATTAAATGAGCCTTGAAATCAGTTACTATCTCGATTACCTCTTTTTGGTTAAAAGACTGTTTTAAAATCAACCCACTTTTCTTTAAAGTGTATTCGGAATAGAACCAATAAAAGATTATCGTAATTAATAATACCGCAAAATTATTTACTAAATTAACTTGACTTCGATTAGTGTAGGTCCCAGAAATTGAGCCAGCTCCCGTGATCATGACAAGTTGACCTTCTATATAAATTAATGTAAAGGCAAAAAGGAAAAACGCTAAATTGTTAGGATTAAAGATACGAAATTTAAAAGTTCTACTTCCTAAGCCTCTTATTACGAGAATAGCTGTAAATATCATTAATACGATGTCAATAAATGCCCGAAATGCATCGATACCTAATGCAGAGGAAACACTCCTAAATGAATTTATAAAACTAAAAGAACGATACCAAATAATTAAATATACCAAAACAAAAAAAATTGAAGAAAAAATGTTAGGAGTATTATTATTTATGCTTTTAATATAGAGAAACACCAATCTATAGGAAATAAAAAATATCACAATATACATAGCTATATTCCAACCGTTAAACCATATTAGTGAAGAATCTGTCGGAGTTTGAGGCTCAAAATATGAAAGGAATCCGAAATATGTCCCTAACTGCGTCAAGATAGCTATCGAAATTGCTATTATTAAAAATATTATGCTAATATATTTGTTTCTATTAGAATTTGAATCTGATAATACTTTATTATTTACATTAAACGCAATGTCTTCAAAGCTCGTTTTTAAAAAAAAAATTTGAGCAATATTCCATCCAAAATAAACTAAAATATAAAAACCTGGAAGTATGTAATCCCATCCTATAAATTGAATCGGGATTTGATTGGAACCACCAAATAGGAAATACAATGAGATGATGACAAAACTAAAACCTAATGTCGTTATAAAAATTACTGTTTTATGTTGATCCAAGCTTTCCGAAAAAAGATACGACTCGAATTTGGAAGAAACTCCTATAAACATTAATAATATAAATGATAGCGAGAAAACTGTAGCTAAAAATAACCCAATATTGCCTAGAGTAGTGCTACCTAGAAAATAAAACACAATTAAGATAAGAACTTCAATAAAAAAAAATATAGTGTAGGCAAGATGACTCGGACTAAAAATTTTATGGAAATACTTATCTAGTTTTATCTTGAATTTTGAATCAGTTACCGGTTCAGACATTAGAAATAAACTCCATCTATTATGAAATAGATAATAAAAATTCAATTAAATTTAATTTATGATATGAAAGATATCTTCCTAAAATATAATTTTAACTATATACGGTGTAAATGTCATTTTTATCAAAATTAATATTTAAAAATATACTAAGATATCATGCTATAGTATCATTCCAATTGTAAGTGAAATTAACAATGCAAATAATTCTACTTCCCAAGAAAATAGTGAAAACATATCTCGTTGAAGTTACATATATTTAAATACTGAAGTTATCATACTACCATATTAACACCAAATATAATAAGAAATCAAATAGTGAAAAAAATGAAATTAAAAAACACAAGAACTACTGTATTAATTTCTGTTTTTATAACAATATTCGCCTTAAATCTTGGATTCATTTTTACTAATTTGCCAATTTCAAAAGCAACAAACCAAATAACTTTTATTGAGGGCTTAAGTATATCAGCAACTTATACTATCCCAAAAGAGATTGATGATACCGATCCTACTAAAGATTGGGCAAACGCATCAGCTGAAGGTATCTGTACTGGTACTGGTACTTCAGGGGATCCTTATATAATTAGTGGTGATTTTTTCAATCTCACCAGTGGTACGGCTCTAACTATTAGAAACTCGAGAAAACACTTTAGAGTTATTAATTGTGAGTTTAAAACTTCTGGTTTCGTAGCAGCTATTGATTTGGTAAATACCACGAATGGATTAGTAGAAGACAATCAAATAGTAATCATTTTTGTCGGCATTAGTGTTGATAATTGTAGTCAGATATCTTTCGTAAACAATAATGTGTCATTATGTGGAAGAGGTTTAAACATAGCGGACTCGCACGATTTAGATTTTAATTTGAACCTCGTTGATGGCTCCTCTTGGGATTACGGTGTCTATTTAGATAATTGTGAAGATGTAACTTTTATGGACAATACAATTTCTGAAAGTGTTGCTGCGGGTGTATTTCTTGATGATTGTAACGATATTATATTCACCGACAACACGATCTTTAACAATACTAATGGAATTTATAACCAACGATCGAATGGAACGAGGATAGAGGGAAATACAATTGGTCCAAATTCTATGAATGGAATTTATGTCTATCAAAGTTGGGGAGGTATAATTACAGATAATGATATTAACGGAAATACTGATGATGGAATTATGTTGGAACAAAGTGGTTTATTCACAATATCATTAAATCAAGCTAATGACAATTATCGAGGTATTTACATATATGACTCTAGCCTTTATAACACATTATCCGAAAACACCGCAAATAATAATGCTCTTAGTGGAATTGATGTAAGAGAATATAGTCATAATACTACACTCCTGAAAAATACTGTTAACCATAACGGAGAAGAAGGAATTTGGCTTTTCGATTCTGAAAATTCTGTAATTTCGGACAATATTGCGTTAAACAATACAAGAAACGGAATTAGGCTAAATTATGGTATAAATTTAATATGTGAAAATAATGAAGCTAATAACAATCATATAAATGGTATAAGGTTATTCGATAATGATGATAGTTTAATTGATAGTAATGACGCACAATATAATGCGGAAAACGGAATTCTATTGATTCAAAGCTCTGAACGAAATTTCCTCACTGGAAACATGGCATCGTATAACAATATGAGTGGTATCGCTTTACAGAGTAGTAGTAATGACAATATCATATATCAAAACACCGTTTCAGATAATATGGAACATGGTATTTTCTTTGTAAACGGTGATTCGAATTTTATTACCTTGAATACTGCCAATAATAATGAACTGAATGGAATTCATCTTTTATCAAGCGATGACAACGTAATTTTTTCGAATACTGCCAATAACAATAATAATGGGACTTATTTAGCTACGAGTAATAATAACAAAATACTTGGAAATACTTTTCTTAATAATTTAGTTTGTTACAACGAAACAGGCAGTGTTAATAATCTTTTCGAAGATAATATCTGTACTGCGCCTGTTACGTCCAGCCCGGGACTAGATCCCTTTATCCTTGGATTAATCATCGGATTAGCTATAGGATTAGGAGCGCTTGCAGCAGTAATAATTCTAAGTTTTGTTCGAGGAAGGAAGAAATAAATTCTAACCTTTTTTTTTATATTTTTCTGAATTAAATCTAATTGTCAGATAAGAATTGAAAGCATGTCTCGTTAAGGTTTCATTTTCAATTGGGTAATTTTATTCCTCAATCATTTTTAAATAGTGAAATAACTATATTACCATATTAAAACCAAATATAACAAAAAAAAATAAGTGAAAAAAATGAAATCAAAAAATACAAAAACTACTATATTAATTTCAGTTTTTATTGCAGTTCTCGCTATAAATTTTGGATTCGTTTTCTCTAATTTAAATTCAAATTCTTACACACAACAAATTACATTGATTGGCAATCTAAAAACTTCCACAGTATACAATACGACTATTACAATTGATGATACTAATCCATTATTGGATTGGGCAAATAGGAGTGCTGAAGGAATCTGTACTGGCTCAGGAACATCTGGAGATCCATATGTAATTAGCAATGATATTATTGATACTACAGATAATTATGGTATATTCATTCAAAATTCACGGAAGCACTTTAAAATAATCAATTGTGATATTGTTTCGGCCAATGTATATGGTATAGCGCTATATAATACTACAAATGGTATTATCGAAGATAGTCAAATGCCAAGTACTCTTTATGGATTTGATTTGTTCCAATGTAATAACACAACCTTTAGGAATAATAACTGTTCTGACAGTTCGACAGGTGTCCTTATTAATAATGCATACGATTTATCATTTATATCTAATGATGTGAATGATAATACTTTCGATGGTTTTAATCTTGATAATGTTTTTGATAGTGTATTTGAAGATAACACTGTAAACGGAAATGGTCAGGATGGATTTGATGTATACACATGTGATTCAAATATATTTAGAGATAATGTGATCCAAGATAATACGCTTAATGGTATAATCCTAGGAGCCAGTGATTACAATCGATTGGAATCAAATACTGCAAATTTAAATAATTTTGGTATTTTCTTAGATTCTTCGTCATTATTTAATGTAGTCTCTGAAAATACGGCTAATCATAATGACATTGATGGAATCCATGGGGAGGGATGTGATTACAACGAATTTATTAATAACGTATGTAACAGTAATGATGGCGATGGTATTTATATTGTAGGTTGTGACCATACATTAGTTTCTGGTAACACAGCATTTAATAATTCATTAGCGGGGATTAATTTAATTTCAGAGGTTAATATGACCATACTAAATAATAATGCCTATAATAACAAAGAGAGTGGACTAAGACTAAATAATGTTGACAATTCAGTGGTGGAGGGTAATAACGCTCATGACAATAATTGGGATGGAATTAGGGCTCAAAATGGCTGTCGATATAATATTATTAATGACAATACGGCACGGTATAACAATTTAAGCGGATTCTATTTATATAGTAATACTGATAATAACCTCTTTTATGAAAATACAGCCTCTTATAATAATGAACATGGGATCTATTTAGAAAGTGCTGATGATAATTTTATTACATCAAATATAGCAAATTCTAATGCAATGAACGGAATACATCTATTAAATAGCGCTGGTAATTCCATAAT
>Ga0209979_1002803_pt1 | contig 16163 bp, 15 predicted proteins | sample AnhtaG_FD_183114 | JGI IMG/M metagenome (GOLD analysis project Ga0209979, IMG submission 183114) | Deep subsurface microbial communities from Anholt, Denmark to uncover new lineages of life (NeLLi) - Anholt_01485 metaG (SPAdes) (version 2) | ecosystem: Environmental > Aquatic > Marine > Oceanic...
CTGACCAAGGAACACCGTTGCATTTATTTTGCATCTTTAATAATCCCTAACTCCCATTTTCCCATCTGTCTAAGTTAATCAGCCTACCTCCAAGGAGAAATATACTTTACCGAATTTTTCCCTACAGGTTTTCGAGACTTTTTTTGAAATACTTTGTGCCTCTTGAATCTTTAAAAAGCTCTGTTATCTCCCTGTTAAAATCACTTCTGGTTATGGATCCTATGTAATAAATCTATAAAACCATTTATATTTAACTTGATAAGTTCTTCTCCTCGTTTTTTTGTCCCCTTTCTACTATCTCCACGAGCACCAATTTTCATATGCTCCCTTCGATTCGGGACAAAACTCACACCCTTTGAAGTATCACGAATAAACGAATATTTAGACGCCAAATGAGAAAAGAGTTCCCCTTTTTGCAGTTTTTCATATCTTATGAGATCGGGTCTAAGGTACATTATCATAGAAGTTTCAACCTGACAAGCATGTCCCACGTTTTTATCCTCCGCCGCTTCTTTTTCTTGTATAGTTTTACCAATAAAAGCAAAATAACTCGAAATAAATATCTTAGCTGAAACTCCTCCACTTATAGCTTCATAGACAGCAGAATATATATAGTTGTTACCACCATGGCCATTTACTAAGACAATATTCTTGACCCCTTTTTTATCTAAATCATGTAGCAGGTCTGTTAGCAAAGATATTAAAATTTGAGGTCTTATTGTTATTGCGCCAGGAAAGTCTCTTGTGCTAGTACAACTAGCATACTCCAACGTCGGCATAACTACTACAGGGATTTCCTCAATAACCTTTTCAGCAGCGGCATAGACAGCCGCTTCTATCTGATAGGTATCGGTTCCCATTGGCAGATGGAAGCCATGCTGCTCAACCGCACCTATAGGAACTATAGCAATAGCATCTTTCTTAATTAGTTCCTCTATTTCTTTTGGAATCATATCTTTATAAAGTGTTTTCTTTTTTTTCAACATTTTTTTACCTCATTTATAGAGAAAATTTTAAGTTATTTTATGGCTGGTTAAGGTACATATTTTTAATAAACCCTTTTTCATAAATTTCAAGCAGCATCTCGGCAAAACCATTAACTTTATGTTTAATTAGTTCTTCTCCATATTGAGCAGTTAACTTATCACTATCCTCACGAATATCAGATATAGGATAATTTTGTTTATCGGAGATGAAGATAACCCCTTCCGCAGAAAGTTTACCACTAAACATAGTATCAAAATATTCCCCTGCGGGAATTTTCATAAAATAAGATTTGGGTATTTTTCTTATGAGATATTCTTTTTTTGTTAAATTCTCCCAAGAGATGAGCTCCGGCTTAAGATACATTAACATAGCAGTAATTATCCCATAGGGATGTTTTTCTCGTTCCTCTACAATAAAAGCCCATGGGCTGACTATAAAAATCTCCGCCCCAATATTCTCCTCCTTAACCTGACAAACAGTGGGAAGTATATAAGAGTTACTACTAGAACATTTCACTAGTAATATATTCTCAAACCCTTTTCTATCTAACTCCAGCAATAGGTTCGACAAAAATGATCCCAATACAGAAGGCTTTATTGACACTATCTCTGAATAGCGCCGATCAGCAGTACAATTACCGTACTCCAATGTCGGAAAAATCACTATTGGAACTTTTGGGACAACTTTCTGTGCAGCAGACCGAATTACCTCCTCGGTAATATACAAGTTAGCCCCAACTGGTAGGTGTGGTCCATTGTTTTCAAGAATTCCCACTGGAATAACTGCTATGGCCCGTTTTCTTATTGCTTCGTCTACTTCCTCCCATGTCATCTCCTCATAAAGTACCCTTTTATGCAGATTTTCTTCAGTCTTCATATTTCTGTACCCCCTTTAGGAATCTCGCTTAAATTAAGAAGCTTAAAATTTATGTTTGTTTTAAAATATCAATAACTATTCTATAACTCAAAATCTGGTTATTCTCTCGTAATTCTGTTGTAAAGCCATGGTTTCCGACATTTCGATATAAGATCTTTATATACAACTGGAGTTTTGTATTCTCCATCAAATACCTCTTTTCTTTGATCAAGATTTACAGTTGCTTCTGCAATTCCTGGTCGAAAGCCACTTCTAGCAATGACAACTCCTTCATTATTTATGATACAACTTTCCCGTAACATCCGTCCAATTGGATAAGGAGGATTACACCCATAATTAGCAGTAGCCACAGTTACACAATAATCCAGCGCTCTTGATTTAAGTAGTGTTTCTACAGTCATTTGAGTTGGCCCATATAACATAGATTCAGCTATCCAAAGAACTATCTCTGCTTTCTCAAGAGATAAAATACCCCATACTTCAGGGAAAAAGAAATCAAATCCAGCAACTAACCCTATTTTCCCAAAATCTACATTAAATACCGGTAATTGTTCACCTCGATTAAGTTTGTAATATTTTTTTTCTCCTGCAGAAATATGGATTTGATGATATTTCCCTATCAATTTACCCTTACGGTTTATCAAAACACTACAGATATATCTACCAAACTCATCTCGTTCATAAAAGGAGGTTGCAATATAACTTTTCAATTTGTAGGCTAAAATACTCAATTTTCGACAGACTGGACCAGTTACTTCTTCAGGTTCATTGCGGGTATTCGCAAAATCATAAGAAAGACAAATAATGTCTGGACGAAAAATATGCAGTTCTCCTATTTGCCTATAAGTGCTATCAATATTATCATTATCCTTACCAGATTCCTCCAGATTCATAACTACTATCTTTACAATTCTTGGCATTACTCTTTTCGTTCTATAGTAAACTAAACTGACTATTTTAAAACAAGCTTATCAAATTTTAGCTAAATTATTTTATACATGGTTCTTTTAATAAAGCGCCGTACAAATTCGGTCTTCTATTTTGGAAAATATATGTTTTCCAATTAACGACTTCTTTATTCACAAGGTCGTAGTACCGATACTTATCATCTAAATCAATGTTCGCTACAACTATACCGGAGTGATATCCAGTGCAAGCTATTGTATCACCGCAAGGATTGATGATATAACTTCGTCGTAAAACCTTCTCTGGCAAATAGGGATCCTCTATAGCAAAATTTGAGGAAACAAGATAAATTCCATTATCAATAGCTCTTGCCTTTGCCTTACACTCATAATCAAACTCAGAGAACCCATACGCCTGAGTTGGCCAAAATACTATTTCCGCTCCATAAAGTGCCAATATTCTGCAAACTTCCGGAAACTCAATGTCAAGACAAATCATTATCCCTATTTTCCCAAAATCCAATTCAAATACTCCAAACTGTTTTCCAGATGTAACTTTATATTTATTGATCTCCGCGCGGGTAGGGTGCATCTTCCGATATTTACCACAAATCTTCCCCTCTCTATTTATAACAAAAGAAGTATTATAAACATTTCCCTCCTCCTTAACGTAAAAAGTAGCAATAACATATGTATGAAGATCCTTAGCTTTGTTACATAATGCCCTCAGAGGTAAATTTGAGATTGGTAAAGGACATTCCACACTTCCTAAAAAGTCCTCAGGTAAACAAAGAATATCTATTTTTTTATCTGCAAGTTTATCTATCATTAAAAGCACGTGTTTGACATCCTGAGCTTTCTCAATAACTAGCGTATCGTGCTCTAAAGATACGGTTGCGACCCGAATTTGACGTGACATAATCTTATTTCCCTTAGTTAACTTGCGGATTAATTCTTGCCAACATCTTATTTATTTTTTGCCATTGGACAAACCCAGCTTTATTTCTTATAAATATACAGGGGACTTATTTTCTAAGGACCGAGTTAATGCGTCAGCTATTATCACAGCTTTTTCGCCATCTTCTTCAGTAACAATAGGACTGGTGTTATTGATAATACATTGTAAAAAATGCTCCATTTCCCTTTTGTATATACCTTCGACTTTATGATTAATAGTGAATAAAGATGTAAAATCAATATACTGTATTGAGTCGCATTTTTGAACGGATATCCCTCCTTCCTTAATTCCTCCAATGTTTATCCTTCCTTTCGTTCCGATTATCTGCATAGTGATAGCTGAACCTACTCCACTAGAAGGAAGGATCCAACAGTTTTCTAATAAGCAAAGAGTATTATTTTTTAACTTAATTAGCGAAACTATTATATCATCTACAGAAAGTTTCCTAAGTACCTTCCTTGTACTTTCACTATAAACTTTTTCAGCCTCACTTCCAGTATACCATAATAGTAGATCAATATCGTGTATTCCCAAATAATAAAGAACCGATGTCCTTCCTTTCAAGCGTTTATTATCTGAAAGAGAATTATTACGTCTTGCATAAATATAAACAATTTCTCCAATTTTTCCTTTTTCAATTATATCATGGGCTAACGTATACCTAGGATCAAATCTTAATACATGTCCCATCATTAACTTTATATTTTCCTTTTTTACCGTTTCACTAATTATTTTGGCATCATTAATATTTGTGGCCATAGGCTTTTCTAAAAAAATATATTTACCTGCTTTAGCCGCACTAACAGTCGCTTTTAAGTGAAGCTGATCGGGTAGACAAATTACCACTCCGTTAACATCTTCCCTAGAAAGCATTTCTTCATAATTAATATAACCGTCAACTTTTAGTTGGTGCGATATTTTACTGACTTTATTCTCATCTATATCTGCAATTGCAACTAACCTAGGGGGGTTAAATTCAGACAGAATTTTTGAAAAAATATTCCCCATTCTTCCCATACCTATAATTCCTATTCCCGCTTTTCTCATCATTTCTCCTCCTAATCTTTTTTATTATAATTACCCTAACTACTCATTATTAATAAACATTCGGCAAACCACGTCCTAAAGGCAACATTCCCTCCATCTTGGGGAAAATAGAGAGTAAAATTGAGATCTTACTTCTTGCAATACCAAATTTTCAAGGTACTTTCCCCACCTTAGTGGAATTCTAACGGGGTTTACTGAATATTTACCATTATTAAATTCTAGACTGTACGACCTTACGGGATTAGTCCAGGACCATTTTTGGCTATGGTAAGTGCCTGGGTTTCGGTCATCTGCCCTTCCAGAATTCTCTGCGCTAGAACCCAGCCACTTTTTCCCTAGCCATCGCAAGATGTCCGTAAACTTTCGCCACTCGAAGAGCGTAGTCGTCATCGGCAGTTTATTCAAAAAAAGTTTTTCAGGTTTAGAGAGATCCAAGAATCTATTTTAACACCAACTTATTAGTTTTTCCGCTGCAACATCGCATAGCCACCCTGCGGGATACGCAGATCAGCGATTAACTTATCCTCCTTTGATTCAATATACTCTTTAGTTTTTTCATTAAGCCATTCATCAAAAATTGTCGCCTTGAATCTTCCCGTAATGCCTGGTAAGATTACATAAAGGGAGTCTTTATTAGTACAATTGAATACGTGAATATCTTCTATTTTATTTGCTACCAGAGAGATTTCCGCCGTTGGGGACGAGCATAGTAGTATGTATGTTCTTTCCTCTCTTTCTATTTTTATTATGGAAACTTGGGGATCATTTTGCACTGGTAGGTAGTTTCCTTTACTCAAATCTTCTCGATGTGCTTTATAAAATGCTATCCACCTCTCTATTAACTTCAGCTGATCCTTCGGTATCTCAACTAAATTCATACCCACTGTGGGAACACCCACAAGAATAGCTGTCATCATTGTTTTAGCTATATTTCTGATCTCCTCCTGGGGATGCCATAAAACAGGATCGACGTGGACCGCGACTCCTTCGGAGAATGATCTGAGAACAGTGCACAATTTCCTATTGAGGTCATAATCCAATGGGCAATCCGACGCCCTAAATAAATTAGCGTAGGGTCTGTTATTAATGTTTGCATATCTTGTTCTGTATTCAATGAGTGCCCCGGGGCAGGCTGTGTCAATCGCTTCCCTGATTTTCCTAAGGCATACATCCATAGCCAATCCTAGGGATTCATAGTTATGCTCGTGCTCAGCAACACATAGAGCTGAAGGTATAGAGTCTATAAAATCAAGTTTAAGCCCATCTACATCATAGTCGGTAATTATGCGAGCTAATAACTTGGCAACATGGTCTTGAACGAAAGGATTTCTTGGGCACAAGGTGTCTTGCGGGACCTTTTTATTTTTAACTTCAAGCTGAATTAAACTTTTTTCTAGGTCCTCGCGACTTCTACTTTCCTTGCCAATCATGAAGGGTCCACACCACAGTATTACTCTTAAACCTAACTTTTTAAGTTTATGAACAAATTTCTTCATTTCTGGAAATTTCTCTTTATGTGCTATGTAATCCCCACATTGGGTATAGTGCCATTTACCTGTATCACAGTACCAACCTGCATCGATCAGTATAGTCTTGAATCCTTGCTCTGCAGCTATCTTTGCATTTTCAAATACATTTTTTTCATTTACGTCGTCAAGAACTTTGCCACTCTTGACTGTGTTCCATACCGGATCATAAGCATAATCGGGAAGCTCAGGGACAGAGCACCTCATTTTGATATCATGAGTACGAGTGTATTTCCGCATGGTGTTAAACCAATCCATCCCTGAAGAGACAAAGATACCATCGCAGTAGCTGCTTACCTTAACTCCTTTGATTGGTCTCTTCAACTCAGCTTCGATCTCAGAAAACTCATAATCATATAACCCTGGAAAACTGGTTTTAATAATGGTCTCCAGTCGTTGATCAATAAAGCCGAAAGCCATGACAACTCTTCCTGTTCTATCCATAGTAAATAAGACTGGCATACAGTGGTGAGTTGCAACTTCATTTTCATAAAACCAGGGGAGAAACAAAGCATTTCTTTCTCCGCCGCTTTCGCTTAATGGCGGTCCCCAAATCCTATGTACGTTTACTGTAGAGATTCTACTTATAACTTTATTTTCCTCTACTATGAACTGTTTACCGTGTTCTCTTGATAAATCGAACCAGAGCACGTATGAATCGATATTTGATTCCAGTTCCAATTTCAGAGTATAATCTCCACTTTTGTACTTTTCAATGACGATCCCTTCTTTCTCTCCACGTGAATCCAACGACCACTTTTCAGCACACGGGGAGAGTCTAAACTCAAGCAAAAAATCATATTCCCCGATCTTTTTCCTTATCATCACAACCTCCTGGTATAATCTTCACTATAGGTGAAGACTGTTATTCGACTTTCTATAGTTTCAAAACTAAAGCTTGACTAGTCCTTTTGAGAAATGCTTTTGGAAAAAACAGCAAAAGGGTTCACCTTCACCTTATGGTTTCTTTTTATCAAGTGAACTCTGTCTTCCCACGGAAACCTATGAGAAAGGACGAAAACTTATATTACCTCCAAACATGGAACAGAATTAGTGGATTATCCATACGTTCGTACAGCGTCTGCCACAATACTCAAAGTTTGTTTCCAGAATTTCTGGGGCAGATTCTCGCTAACTTCAAGCATAAATCGCTCCTTAGGAACTTGGGCGAGAAGCTCCCGAATATACTTTCTTATGAAGCTTTCGTTTTTGAAGCAAAAAAAGGGAGGTACATTTGCTACTATAACCTTGTCCTTCCATGCATCTTTTGCCTCCTGTATAGAAAGATTTCCCCCGGCATCTGGAAGAGTGAAGGATTCAATAACATCAATCTCTGCTTTCTTGATTAAGTCCTTTAGATGATTTAGCTTACCATCCATATGCACTGCATATATTTTACCTTTTTCATGCAGCATAGAGCCATATTTATCATAAAGAGGAAGGCAGTATTTCTGAAACCATTTTGGCTCAGTTATATCTTCAGTAAGATTATCAAAATTATGGATGATCTCCGCCGGTGAATCGGCTGCAATTCGATATATCTCATCCTGTTTTCTCTGCAAGGAATCAAAAAGATCCTCCACGATATCCGGTCTTTCATATAGGTCTATACATAGCCTCTCGGTTCCGGTTAATTCTATCAATGTTCGTTGAAAAGGAGTTCTGTCCATATTAGCAATTAAAATACCATCCTCACCTAAGTTTTCCTGAACCTCTATAAAATAATCATAATTCTTATGATATACTGTATTTTCTATAATGTACTTGACTACACCATAATCAGAAGGTTTCTTTATCATAAATTCTTTTATCCATTTGCTGTGATAGCCGCCAGAGCTTAATTTTATCTTTTCATATATGCTTCCCACAGGAGTATGATGAGTGTAGATTGTGACTTCCCCGCCATTTTCCCATATTTGCCTAATACCAATCTCTACATTCTTTATTTCAGTAGTATAGACTTTTTCAAACTGGACAAGTCCGCATCCCTTCTCTCTTACTTCACGTTCTGCAGTACCTCGAGGAAGAATAATAGACATACAATATGCTGCTAATGGAGTACGGTCTGGCATCTTTCTATGAAATATAGAAAGCATTCGCTCCTTGGGTGTTAACATTTTCCCTCCTCTCTTTTTTTTACCTCCAAGCTGACATTGTTCATTGCAATAACGACAAATGAACCGTTGGATAAACTCTTTCTTGCAAGTTCCTAAATAGAGCCAGCGGCCTTCACTTTTGCTCGGCGCCCATTGGGAGTGTTCCCATCATCTTCCACAAGGGAGCATTATAACAAATTTGGGTTAGATTTTAGATGATTCAATTCGACTTTCATTTATAAGGATCGGCTGCATCACGTAAGCCATCACCTAAGAAATTGAAGGCCAAAACAGTAACGATGACAGAAACTCCTGGAATGAGGAGCCAGGGATTCTGGGCAATAGTACGAACATTCTGAGCACTTTTTAATAAAGCTCCCCAACTTACCGCCGGTGGACGAATCCCTAAACCCAAGAAGCTTAGAGAGGTCTCGGCTAGGATCATATATGGTACGGCTAAGGTCAAGTTCACTATAAGGTAACTCAAAAATGCAGGAAGAAGATGCCTTATTATTATCCTTTTATTGGATGCTCCGGCAATTCTGGCCGCTACGACAAAATCCTCCTCTCTTAAGCTTATGAGCTTTCCCCTCACTACCCGGGCCAAGCCACACCAACCCACAACAGACAGGATAATAGTGATACCAAAGTAGACCTTAACTGGCGACCAGTGAATTGGCAAAGCAGCACTTAAGGCCATCCAAAGAGGAATGGTTGGAACGGAAAGTAAGAACTCTATAACCCTTTGAATAATTATATCAGCAGTTCTCCCGTAATAGCCGGAGATTCCTCCCAATACACATCCTAAGACAAAGCTAAGGGCTACCCCTACTAAGCCTATGGATAAGGAAATACGAGAAGCATATAAGTTGCGGGAAAATAAATCCCTTCCTAACTTATCCGTTCCGAATAAAAACAAGGTTCCCTTTTCTGTACCAAGAAAGTGAACATCCATAGGAAATAAGCCCCATAATTCATATTTGTACCCATGAATAAAAAAGTAAATGGGATATTTCTTACTCCTATCCTCGGTATATAACCTTCGCCACGTTTCTGGATCGGTTTTATGGTTCAACCCGTAGACAAAAGGCCGAAAGTGAAAATTTCCTTCCTCATCAAAGAAATGAATCTTTTGAGGAGGGCAATAACCATATTCTGGATAGAACTCATTCATATTGTAGATAGAAAAAAATTCACAGAATCCAGCTGTAAGGTATAAAATGACCAATATAGTACCACCAAAAATGGCTAGGCGGTGTTTTTTAAGTTTCCGCCACATTAATTGCCAGTGGGAAGCTAGATAATACCTCTCTTCACCAACGATCGTTTCTCTATTTTTTGATATTTTAAACCCCCTTCTCGTATCTAATCCGAGGATCTAGCCTAACCAACAAGATATCAGAGATAAAGGTTCCTATTACGACCAAAAAGCTTAGAAACATAACAGTACTTCCTGCCAAATACATATCCTGGCTCAATAATGCCTGAAAAAGAAGAGGTCCAGTAGTGGGCAAATTAAGAACTATAGCAGTGATAGTCTCTCCAGAAATAAGACTGGGGAGCACCCAGCCTATGGTGCTAATTACAGGATTAACGGCTACCCTTACCGGATACTTAAATAAAAGAATTCTCTCTGCAACCCCTTTAGCTCGAGCAGTTATCACATATTGCTTTCTAAGTTCATCCAAAAGACAACCCCGCATGACTCGAATAAGAGCAGCGGTTCCGGCTGTACCAATGACAATTGTAGGAATAGGAAGGTGCTTTAGCAGATCCACAAATCTGCCCATGCTCCAATCGGCCATTACGTACTGAGGTGAAAAAAGACCTCCTGGACTAAGGCCAAAATACTTTAAGAAAAAAAACATAAGTATTAAGGCAAGAAGGAAGTTTGGAACAGCTAGACCAATAAATCCAACAATCGTCAATATGTAATCATTAATAGAATATTGACGAATGGCTGAGTAAATACCTATGGGTATAGCTACTACATAGGCAAAAACGAAAGCAAAAAGGGATACTATTATTGTTAAGGGCAACCGCTCGGCTATCAAATCGGCCACTGGTTTATTAAAGTAAAAAGATCTTCCAAAGTCTCCGTGAAACATTTTCCACATCCACTTAAAATACTGTTGATACATTGGTAAATCTAGGCCATATTGTCTTTGTAGGGAAAGAATTTTTCCTTCATTAACCTCTTGGCCACTCGCCCTTAACGAAGCAATAAGAGAGGTCAAATAATTACCCGGAGGAAGTTGAATAATAATAAATGCGACAACAGAAAGCAATAATAGGACAATAATCATATAAATGAATCTTCGAGCGATGTAAGAAAACACACCTTGCTCCTAACCCCACCTGGGATAATCCTATTTATGAACTCGATGAAATAATTTTAGGGCGAGAATATGTTTGACCCACATATTCTCATTTTTCCGTAAGTGTTGAAGCAAACGCATATCCTTATTCTAGTGAACGACCCCACGGTAGAGCTGTGGGATATTCTGGCTTTTTTTACAAAAGTCAGTTCTTTCGCCGGTAATGATTTTTGAAATCCCATCACCTATTGTAAATAATTACGGAGAGTGGTTTATGATGACCAGAAACCACTCTCCGTTTGATCACGAATCAGGTCTCCACGCTATTTCTTAAAGAACCACTGTTCTACAAATCGAGCTTTTCCGATGGAGGTGGGGAAGATGCCATTGTATTCGGCGGGATTGGGGACATTTCCCAGCGTACTGTTAAATATGTAGACACGAGGAGTAAGCCCTACAGTACCAATACACCAGAGCTGTTTACAAAAGTAATCTAAGAACTCTTGGGCTTGTTCAATGTATTCCCTTGACCCCATAAGAGTGGTTTGCCACTTCTTTATCCGCTCCCACTGGTCATTTACATCTTGGTAGGTCACTGTGTCTTCTGGATATTCGGTACTTTCGTCTCTGGGCTTCATACCAGCGGAACTTTCTGTTCCCCAGTCAGCAAAGTAGGATAATACTCCACCAAAACAGTAATCGCAACGAGGGTACAAGTAAAGGAGAAGTTCACAAGCATACTCTGAGCTCCATGCCATTATCCTATGATCACTACTCTCAGCCCGCTCGATTAACAGAGGACGCTCCTCTTCCCTAAGCATTACCTTCACTCCCACTCTTTCCCAATACTCTTTCACTAGCTCCAGAATAGTGGTCCACGCCGGTTCCCGTTCCCAGTACTCAATAGTTAACTCTAGTGTTTTTCCATCGGGACGTAAACGGTAACCATCCTCGCCCTTCTTTAACCCCATCTCATCTAGAAGACGATTAGCTGTCTCTGGATCGTACTGAGCGTAGTAATCACCCCATTCCTCCTTGTAATAACTTGTATTAGGGTGAGGCGCCACGTTCCGGGGTACGCCTGTGCCAAAAAAGACAACTTCGTTGATCTCATCGCGATAAATGGCCAGTGAAAGAGCTTGTCGGAACTTAATGTTATGATAAATTTTACGCAGGACCGGATCTTTCTCGTTAAAGTTAAACCCAAGCGCCATCGCTGAGCCGAATGACCCAGGATCTTGGAAAAGAACCGTGCGGTATCCTCCCTTCTCTTCATTCTCCTTATAGAGAGCATAATTAGCCAAGCTGGTGTTACAGGAGCCATAATCCATCTCTCCACTTATCGTCTTTAATTGGTATACTTCCGGATTAACTACCGAAACCAGAACTTCGTCAATATAAGGCAACTGGTTGCCAGCGGTGTCTACTTTCCAATAATAGGGGTTGCGTTCGAATAACATCGCACTTGCAGCTTTTTTCTTCATAATCCAAGGTGTCATTCGAGGAAGATTAATGTCTTCCTGTTGGGGGTAAATCTGGCCATGATATTGAAAGGCGTGCCACCAATCGTCGAAGTTCTCCTCCTTGGCTAACTCATTTGCCTTCGGATTGTACTTTATGTGCCACTTTTTCAAATAATGTTTGGGAGCGTAAAAGAAAGGTTGCTCCCCTGTATACGTTTGTAGATAAATCTTTGCCATTGGATAAGGTTCCGAAAACTCAAAGCGGACAACGTAATCACTCACTTTTACTGTTTTTGCGAGTTCCCCCCCCGGATTCCAGGACCACCCCGCAGGAGTGAGTTTCTCATTTCCAAGGACATCTTCAAACTGAAAGACTATATCCTCCGCAGTAAAAGGGGCCCCGTCAGACCATTTTAGACCCTCTCTCAGATATATGACAAGAGTCTTCATGTCCTCACTAAACTCATATCCTTTGGCTACGTTAGGCTCTATGTCTCCACCACTTTCCTGAGGCTCGAGGAAAGCACCTCCGTAGGCGCACATCCCGCTTTGTAAGTCATTCCAAGTATCGGGGTTCGCAGCAAAAACCTGAGCTCTGCCACCATATTGACCGATTTCTTCTATAGGCTCTACCACTAAAGGTTCAACTGGAAGCCTCTCTTCTACCGCAGCGAGTTCTCCAGCCGCCACCTTTGCCTTGAGCATGGGAGCCTCCTGATAAGCAAAAGCTAAAGATCCTACCAAAAGGACCGTTGCTCCAACTAACACTCCTAAAATCAACCTTCTTTTCATTTTTATCTCCTTTTAGGTTTGATAATCTCCTTTCGTTATTTATTCTAAGCATCACCTCCTCATGTGTTTTCGGTAGAGTAGAGCAACAGGCGTAGTGGCTACAGGTCGAAGTTTGTGTTCCCTGTTTCTCCCCGTTTCCTCTGGGAGTGTCACAATATCTCGACCATACCCTATTTCCAGTATCCCCTCATCAGTAGGGTCGAAAACTGGCGCGCACACTTTAGGCCGAGGGTTTCCAAGCAGGCTCTTTCGATTGCCCGTTGGGTTCACAGTCTCCGCCGTAGCTACGTTTCCAGCTCCCGCCTCGACAAACGCAACGTGCGGATTTCCCGCATTGCGCTTTCCTGTCAACTTCACCCAAAGGTTTATGTGGCCTATTGAACTGGCAGCGCTTTCAAATCCCATAGTATCTCACCCTGTAGTCATCATATAATCCCAGGGTTTCGTACAACCAGACCCTACTCCACCTGTTCCAGCCAAAGCCGCGGAGTCTCCTTGCACGCATCAGGTGCCTTCTAGTCTTCTTTTCTACCCAGTCTTTCACATATCCAAAACATCTACTGGACTGGCCAATCCGAAAATAGTTCACCCAACCTCGCAATATCGGATTAATCAAGAAGATCACCCGATCTACCGGTTGCGAGTTATATCGTCGAAACACATCCTTGAGTTTGCGCAGGAGAGCCGCCCGCGCCTTCATTCTAGGCGTCATGTGTACTCCCCACTTACCTCGGCGAGTTCTAATCCGCCGAAAGTCAAACCCCAGAAAGCTAAAGGTCTCATCTCGGGTGAGATCTACCAGTCGACTCTTTTCTCGGTTCACTTGGACTTCGAGTTCTTCCAGCTCTTGAAGAAGTCGTTGGTACACCGCCTTTGCCAATCCATCCCATTTCCGAAAGCCATCTACTAGGATCACCAGATCGTCAGCAAAACGTGCATATTCAAGATGCACGTATTTCCCCTTACGGGTAGCCTCCTTTGTCCGCTCCAGCATCTTGTCCACCTCGTTGAGGTAGATATTTGCTAAGAGCGGAGAGACAACCCCGCCCTGAGGAACGCCTCGTTTCCCACTAGCTTTCAGTATCAGCTTCAGCAGTCTCATCACCTCATTATCATTGACTCTCTCGGCCACTTTCTTTAAAAGAATGTGGTGGCGGACATTATCAAAGTAAGCCTTAAGGTCTACATCAATGATGCGGGTTTTATTCTGCACTACTGCTGTCGCCGCTCGGTTTACCGCTGCATGGGCTTGCCGCCTAGGCCGGTAACCATACGAGCCATCCTGGAAATCAGCTTCAAAAACCGGCTCCAGAATTAGCTTGAGTGCTCCCTGAACTATGCGGTCTCGAATAGAGGGAATCCCTAAGACTCTAACCTTACCACCTTCTTTGGGAATTTCCTTTCTTCGGTTTCGCATAGGACGATACGTACCGAAGACTAGTTCACGTTGTATCTGTTTGAGAAAAGCCTCCAGGCCTGCTTCTTCAATGGCCCCAAAGGTAACACCATCAATCCCTGGTGCTCCATTGTTCCTCTTGGCCATCCGATAAGCCTCATCAAGGCAAACAATTTTAAATCACCCCGGCGTTTATCAAATATTCAGCTACCCTCTTATTAGTTACAAACATATTCATGTACCTTATACGCACTGCACCTAGGATAGCCTCCACCTTTTCCTCACCACTTGCTACCCCTATTACATTGGGGATAAGCTTTAATTCCTTCAATCCCAGGCCTATTCTCTTATTATCTAAGGAAAACTCACAAATATTTCCCTGGATGTCATAAAAGTTAGTACAGATATCCCCTACTGCACCTTTCTTAGCTAACTCGGCAAACTCCTTGGCTGAGAAATATCCTCTTTTTACCATAGTTGAATTTGGCTTGGCAATCCCGATACCTACCAGCGCTATATTGGCTAATTTAGCTTTTTCAATAACAGCCTTAATGCTTTTTTCTTTCTCAAGGGCTTTCTTCGCTACAAAACTCTTAACGAGCACAGGGGCATTTAACACATAATATCTGCCACCAAAGGCTTCACTTATTCGTCTTGTTATCTCGTTTGAGTGAATATCTCTCCCTTTATCATCTATTCCTCCTACGAGGGGCACAACCTCTATATTTAAATGAAATGAAGGATTTAGTGCTTTAGCTACTTGTGCTAAAGTAGTGCCCCATGAGACAGCAACTATATCTTTTTCTCGAATTCTTCTTTGCAAAAGCAAAGCTGCCGCCTTTGCCACCTTCTTCTTGATGGCCTCCACAGAATCTATCCCCTCATCTGAAACTACTACTGCTTCTTTTAACCCAAAAGTTTGCTCAAGCTTCGCCTCCAACAAGCTCCAACGATCTCCTAGTTCCTTAATATGAAAAGTTATTATGCCCCTTTCTCGTCCCTCTTTAAGTAAACGAGAAACAGCCGATTTAGATATTCTTAGATTATCAGCAATCTCATTCTGAGATAAACCGTCCAGATAGTACATCCTGCATACCTTGGCTACTAAATAATAATCTTTTTTCATTTTTTGATTATTCTTTCAATTTTTGCATATAATTTCTAATCATGACTATATTTTACACAAAAAATAAAAAAAGTCAACCCCTCGCGTTGAGTCGTATATAATGTAACCGAAGGGTAACTGGTTCTGTCATATGAAATGTAACCGAAAATATGGCATACTAATCCCCAGTTAAATAATAATTAACCGGGGAGAGGAGAAATGGATATGAGTGCAAGAAACCAGTACCTTAAGGTTCTACAAGACAAATATTTTATGGCAAAGTCCCGAAAAGAGAAATCAGCCATTCTAGATGAATACTGTGGTAATACTGGACAGAGCAGGAAATATGTGATCAGGAAAATAGGATCTCGCATCTCTTTGGTGCCGAAAAGAAGAGGAGGAAAAAAGGTAATTTACGATGGTCATGTCAAGGCAGCCTTAGCAGAAGTTTGGGATATCTTTGATCAACCCTGTGGACAAAGACTGGCACCCCTACTAAAGACCGAAGTGGACCGGTTAAGACAGCTAGAGGAGATCTTCATTTCCAATGAAGTAGCACAGAAGTTAAAGAGAATCAGTCCAAGAACTATTGATCGGGCTCTCAAACGTCAAAAAGAGGCTCTTCTGTCAATTATAATCCAAAACTGACCCACCCTGGTTAAAAATATATGTCAGGCTAATCCAATCTCCTGTA
>Ga0209979_1002804_pt1 | contig 16160 bp, 11 predicted proteins | sample AnhtaG_FD_183114 | JGI IMG/M metagenome (GOLD analysis project Ga0209979, IMG submission 183114) | Deep subsurface microbial communities from Anholt, Denmark to uncover new lineages of life (NeLLi) - Anholt_01485 metaG (SPAdes) (version 2) | ecosystem: Environmental > Aquatic > Marine > Oceanic...
ACTCGATTAAGTTGGTAAACTGCTCCATGGTAGAAACCTCCAGCGTTACTAGGTCCCATGAGTTTCTACCATCGGGCGGTTTCGCGCAAGTTGCGAACCGCCCTGATCATTTATCTAAACTCGAGTAAGTGCGAAGGCCGAGCCAATCACAACAGGAGCGATCTCAAGTCGAGTAAGGAATCCCAGGAGCGGATCTCCTCGAGCTAGTTCCTGCGGGCGTACAAGTTCTTCCACTACAGACTTTTTTGTTCCATCCACAGTATCTGTTTGAGTGCTAGCCAATTCGGGGGTCTCTTTCAACCTAGTCAGAAACTTGGCACTTAAATCGAGTGACGCGCGAACCTTCTCGACAGACTGAGGATGCATCCCCAAAAGGAATTCGAGCCCGAGTGTCTGAAGAATACTCCGAGACCTTCAGGCCATACGGTTGCCAGCTTGATTGCGCGAAGAACGGAAACCTCTCGGCTTGCTTTGGGCCATCTAACGACCCGCGCATCAGCCGCCGCCGGGTTTCGCAGTGACACCGCCCATAAACCGAAACGCTACAAAGGCAAAAACCGGCAACTTGAAAACACTCGATTAGGCGGTCGGCTGCATGCGCTGGTTGGGTGGCTTTTAGCTTCTCTTGGGAGCAATTACAACCTTCACGGCTAAACCATCGGCGTCTCGATTCAAATCATTCTGGAGACCTTTAGGATTCTTTAGTAGTTCCTCGGGATCATAGATGAAGCACACAAGCTGCTTGCATGTTGGGTGTGACTTGTAGCGCTCAATGTCGATAATGAGTTGCTCTCCGATCTCCTTATCGGTCAAGCCCTTTCTGGTTTTCTTTACTTCGATCACGATCGCTTCGTTTTTGAGTAAGAAGTCCATCCGAGAACTTCCCCCAGCATAACTGGGGGTCCATTCTTCGGGTCTGATGTCGTCGAAGAATAGCTTGAGAAGCGCGTGGAGCAAATCTTGAACATCGTATTCGTCTTTAATGGCAAGGGTCTGCCGTCCACCATGCCTCGTTAGAAGTTGTTTGGCTACGTCATGAAACTTGCGGCAGACAAGTTCAATTGAGTCATGCGATTCAATCTGTGCAGCATTCTCCGAGATTGTACTTCTGGTTGATAGAAGCATCCCGATTTGTTGCTGAAGTGAGGTTCGGTAAAACCTTCGACTTGTGACTCCAGGGTTTACTGGGTGCTCAAGGAGATACCGCGAGATACGCGTGTAGGCTTCTTCAAATTCTGACAACCGTGCTGGAAGAAGCGCTGCAACCAGCTTCCCGGCCTGTGTATACCATTGCTCATATTCCAGATGAAGACGCGGCATGTCTTCGAGATCGGAGAGTATCCTAGCTTGTTCTATGAGACTTGTGATTCGATTTCCAGATAAGTTTGCCATAGATTGAATTTCGCGTTTCAAAAGCCACCCAACTCGTTAGTATGTGGAAATTTTTCCACCTGGTATGCAAAATAGCGGAAAAGTCTCCGCCTAGCACACTTGCCAGGAATGGACACTTGCAGCATACTTATGGCGTCTTCATCAAACGCCTGAAGACCACGCTAACGGTTAGTGCATCTGCGCATAATTTACCACAACTTCGGTGGAAAGGCAAATTCTATGAGCCAGTACCCCCAAAAACGCCCCAGGAAACTCCTCGACCAGGTGCGCGATACCATTCGCCGTAAACACTATTCCATCCGTACAGAAGAAGCTTATGTCCCCTGGATCAAGCACTTTATCCTCTTCCACGATAAACGACATCCCAAAGAGATGGGCGTACCAGAAGTTGAAGCCTTCCTCACCCACCTGGCCATTGACCTGAATGTCGCCGCCTCCACCCAAAATCAGGCCCTCAACGCGCTCCTCTTCCTGTACCGCGAAGTGCTCCACCAACCCCTCGATGAGACGATCAAGGCCGCCCGAGCCAAAAGACCCAAACGCTTGCCCACCGTGCTAACCCACGAAGAAGTTCGTCGGGTGCTTGAGGCGATGCACGGTACACCTCAGCTCATTGCCAAGCTCATGTACGGCAGTGGCCTGCGATTGATGGAAACTGTCCGCCTCCGGGTGAAAGACCTGGACTTCGCTCAACACCAGGTCACCGTGCGTGACGGCAAGGGAATGAAAGACCGAATTACTGTGCTTCCAGACACCCTGGTCATACCTCTCCAAGAGCATCTCCGGCGGGTGAAGCTCATACATGAACAATACCTGAACCAAGGCTACGGCAGCGTCTATCTCCCCTACGCTCTGGAGCGCAAGTAGCCCAACGCCAGCCAGGAATGGATTTGGCAATATGTCTTCCCCGCTTCCAGACTATCAAAGGACCCCCCCACAGGTGTTGTTCGCCGCCATCATTTCAGCGAGAGCACCGTCCAGAAGGCGGTGAGAAAAGCCACCCAACTGGCCGGCATCGAGAAACGCGCTACCTGCCATACCTTCCGCCATAGCTTTGCCACCCACCTCCTCGAAGCTGGCTACGACATCCGTACCCTCCAAGAGCTGCTCGGGCACAAGGATGTGAGAACGACGATGATCTATACGCACGTGCTGAATCGAGGGCCACTGGCCGTGCACAGCCCACTGGATGATAGCACCGACCGAGTACCGCTTTGATGGCCGCCACCCGTTCCGGTGAATAGGCAAAGTCGACGATAAGTCGTCCATTCTCTCCCGGTGTGACTTGGATCGTCCCCATGCTAACCCTACACTATCCCTGTACGGGCGAGTCCCTTCGTCAGCGGGCGTTTCAAATATAGTACCAAATCATCAGTCCTGCAAGTCCGCAAGCCGAGCCAGCGCATCATCCAGCCGGGTCAGCGCTCGATCCCGGCCGACGGCCGCCAGGGTGCCAAAAAGGGGCGGGGCCACGGTCTTTCCCATGGCCGCCACGCGGATGATGCGGAAGAGCTGCCCCGGCTTCAAGCCCAACCTCTCCCGCGCCAGGGGGTACAGTGCCTCCTCCAGGGTGCCCCCTTCGAAATCGGGCAGCTCGGCCAACACCTCCCGCGAGATGCGCAGTGCGGCCAGCGATTCCTCAGCCGTCATCTTGCCACCCACCAGCAGGCGGGAGTCATACTCGATACCCTCCTTGAAGATAAAATCCACCAATGGCACCACGTCGTTGAGCGTCTTCATTCGCTCCCGCACCAGAGGCACTAGCTCCCGCACCTTGGCCAGGGACGCATCGAGGCCCGCATTGCGCAGCACCGGCACCAGCCTCGCTGCCAGGTCGTCAGGTGGAAGGCGACGTATGTATTCGCCATTCATCCAGTCCAGCTTTTTGTAGGAGAAGCGCGCCGCCGCTCGCTGGACACGGGTGAGGTCGAAACGCTGCACCAACTCCTCGCCGGAGAAGATCTCCTGCTCCTCCCCCTCGCCGGGCGACCAACCCAACAGCGCCAGGAAATTCAAGAGCGCCTCCGGTAGATAACCCATCCGCTGGAACTCAACTACGGACGTCGCGCCATGCCGCTTGGACAGTCGCTTGCCATCCTCTCCTAGAACGATTGGCACATGGGCGAAGGTCGGTATCTCCCAGCCGAAGGCCCGGTACAGCAGGATCTGTTTGGGCGTGCTGGGCACCCAGTCGTCACCACGGATAACGTGGGTGATGCGCATCTCGTGGTCGTCCACCACTACGGCCAGGTGGTAGGTGGGAAACCCATCGGACTTGAGCAGCACCTGGTCGTCAATAGTTCGGTTCTCGAAGGTGACGTCACCCCGGATCAGGTCATGCACGGTCGTCGTCCCCTCCAGGGGGACTGCCAAACGGATGACGTGCGGCTCGTCGGGGGACACCTCGCCCGGGGCTTTGAACCGGCACAGGAGGTCGTAACCCAGGCGGTCTTGGTGCTTCTGCGGCTGGTTGCGTAGAGCGGCCAGTCGCGCCGGGCTGCAGTTGCAGCGGTAGGCATGGGCACTGGCCAGCAGTTGCTCGGCGTACTTTCGGTACAAGGGCAAACGCTCCGACTGTACGTAGGGACCGTAGGGACCACCCACGCCCGGCCCCTCATCCCAATCTAGCCCCAGCCAGCGCAGCCCCTCCTTGATAGCATCCTCCGCCCCGGGAACGTAGCGCGCCCGGTCGGTGTCCTCGAAGCGCAGGATGAACTTACCCCCTTGCTGACGGGCGAAGAGCCAGTTGAACACAGCGGTGCGGATGTTGCCAATGTGCGGCTCGCCCGTGGGGCTGGGGGCAAAGCGCACCCGAGCCTGATTCGTCACTCGTCACTCCTTTCGATGCGCTCAATCCAGATATTCTTGATCTCGTCCGGGAGCAGGTACTCCCAGCCGATGCCGATGAGGTAGTTGACCAGGGTCCTGCACGTCCCGCCTTTCGCTGAGGCGGGTCACGATCTTACCTGTGCTCGCTCTACTCGCTTTAAGACGTAGCTGATGATTGCAAGCTGATCCAATGCCTCCAAAGCATTTATCTGTACCTGAGGAGCATCCTTAGGAGCGTGCGCTTGGGGATTGCGGAAAGCTTTGAATACACCTTCAAGAGCACTTCGCTGCCTTCGCCGCCAATCTGGTGCGCTGGGCTGCCCACTGGCTGGTGGAACAATGCCCGCACCTGGATGGGTCCTTCGAGGCCAAGCCTCTTAACGTCAAACAGTTAGTGCAAATTGCGGCCAACACGTCGGCGTGGCTGATATGGCAGCCTCAAGGCTGTCTGGTAAAGCTCACCGAACACAGTGGCTTTGCAGACACCATCCTTCACACGCAGGGCACCTGGGCCTTCCAGTTGCCACTGCCTCTGTTCAAAAGTTGTCGTTTGGCCCCAGCTTGAATGGTTGGGCCTCTGATTACACAAAACTTACGTTAATGCGGGCCAATACAGCCGAAGAGGGCCTCATAAATCTATCAGGGGATTTCGATCTGCGATGTCCACAATCCAGTCCTCGACGTTGTGGCCGCCGCCGGGCCTCCATTTGTGATGAGCGCTGTACTCACGGATACCGAAGGAGAAATCGAGCCGATCACCGCGCTTGAGCAGCTTGACCAGGATAATGTTCTCTCCCTCCCGCAGGTGTGCACGGCCCACATGGTTGAAGGGTGTCCACCAGGTCTGCTCGTCGGTCTCCATCACCTTCTCGCCATTGAGATAGATGCGGAAGCCATCATTGTTGCCCACCACAAAATATGCGTCCCGCTCGACCGGTGAGATTACGGTGCGCGCGCAGTAGACGCAGTACTCCCCTTGCAGGCCAATCACCTGCGATGGATCAATGCGACGCTCAGGCGATACAATGACCGCCGGCTTCCCCAGCAGGTGCGACCAGCGCTCGAAAAGGGCATCAACATCCGGCCAGGGCTCGGTGATGTACTCGGTCTCGAGAGCGACAAAGTGGTGTCGGAACCTACGCTGCACCAGTTCGGGCTTGTCCTGGGGCGGCAGGGGGTCAAAGTAGACGCCCAGAAACTTCCACAGCCCCGCGCCGACCACCCCAAAGTCATGCGAGGTTCGTTCCTCATTCGACAGGCGAGCGGTGAAGATGTTGCGCATGGGCAGCGTTTCGATGTGGGCTCGGGGGCACAAAACGAAGGGCACAGCGCGGCTCCCGTCACCCACGGTCGCCGATGCAGGCAGCGCCTCCCAGTCGTGGGGCACATCGAGCGATAGCTCTGCACGCCCAGAGGGCAGTTCTCCGGTCACATGTAGAGTGACGGATGTGACCCTGCCTGGTGCAGCACAGGGCAGACCCTCATACTCCACGCGCATCGAAGTTTCCGGGGAGACAGCGGTCGCGGGGAAAGGGGCCAAATCGGGTGCGCCGGTGATGGTGACGCCGGTTCTCAGATCCTCTGCCAGCAGAAAGCCGAGGCGCGCCGTGTCGCGGGCCAGGGCTGAGAGTGTCATCTCCTGACGATGGTATTGGATGCCCATCACCAGTTGGTCGCCGATGGGATCCTTCAAAGTGTCGGGGATGTGGCTGGCGCCCAGGATCTGGCCCATCAGCGCGCCGGAGGAGGCCAGCGTGCAGTCAGTGTCATAACCGCACTTCAGGGCCGAAAGCAGCGTCTGCTCCAGGTCGTTGCCGCCGTAGAGCAGACCCAGGAAGGTGAAGGGGATATTGAGCCCGCTGTCGCAGGCTTCGGGATGGCCTCCCAGCGCCAGCAGCCGCTGGCGGGCATCGCGCAGGCTGAGACCATCGTCGTAGGCCTCGAACGCCGCCCGGGTAAGTCGCTCGATGCGCGAGCTGGCCGGCAGGTGGTCGATGAACATCTCGGCCAGCCGGCGCGCATGGGGAATGAAAAAGGCCATCGAGGCCATGGCCGAGAGCATTTTCTCCGCTCCGACGGATTGATCGCTGTGATCGAGGGTGCCATCCATTTCGGCGTATTTCGCACCCAGGTCGGGAGCGCCCGGGAAGACGTAGCCCCAGATTTCGCTGCGGATGGGACATCCCTCGCCCGTCTCCCAGAACTCGTTGTCGTAGCGGCCGGAGTCGGGCGCGTGGATGCCCAGCTTCCAGTTGCGGCGGAAGGTGCCATACTCGTTGAAAGGGTACCAGCACCATTCAAGCCAGGCCTTCGCCATATCGTCGGAGGTGATGGCAGCCCCCTTTTCCTCCAGCACTTTGAGCCACAGAACCTGGAGGTCCAGGTCATCATTGGGCGGCAGTTCGTCGGGGAACATCTCCTGGGGCCTGATTTCGATCCAGCCCTTGTAGCCCTCGAAGCGCGCACCGACCGCACCGCCGATGGACTTGCCGATCCAACCGCCGAGAATGCGGTCGTAGTACTCATCATACGAGAGTTGCATTGGAATCCCCCTCATCTTGAAAGGCAGAAGTCAGAATGCAGAAGCCAGAATCCTGGCTTCTACATCCCACCTTCTAACTTGATCAAGAGGTCAGTCAAGCTTGACCAGTTCGCCCCTCTCCGCGGACTCATAGATGGCGTCCAGCATGCGCATGAGGGTCACCATCTGTTCAGGAGTAGTCATCGTCCGCTGGCTGGTCTTGATACAATCCAGGAAGTGGCGGACGGCCAGGCTGTGGGTGCGCACCTTCCCCTGCTCCGGCACCTGGGGTGTTTTGTCGAAGAGCCGTCCCCGCTCCTGGCCGAAGATAGTCAGCGGGCCCAGCCTGGCTCCTGCCCGGTCACCATACAACTCAGTGTACTGGGTGGTCTTCTCGTTGTTCAGCGCCCAGCTCACCTCCACCCGGAGCGTGGCTCCGTCGGCCAGACGGATGGTGGCGATGGTGAGCTCGTCGGTGTCGCCCGCCCAATCTGGCGGCCTGGCTTTGCCCTTCAGGTCGGCCGGCGTCCAGCCGGTCTCGTAGGCCAGGTGATAGCTGCCGATCTCCTGGTAGGTCTGGCCGTAGACCTGCAGGGGCTGGGGACATCCCATCAGCCACCAGGTCCAGTCCAGGCAATGGACGCCGATGTCAATCAGCGCCCCACCACCGGACATCTCCTTCTGGGCGAACCATCCCCCGGCCGAGCCTCGCCGCCGCAGGATCCCCGTCTTGGCGTAGTAGATCTTACCCAGCTCGCCCCCCTCGATGTACTGCTTGAGGAGCTGGATCTCGGGCTGAAAGCGGTTGTTGAGGCAGATCATGAGCACGCGGTCATTGGCCTGAGCTGCATCCACCATGGCCTGCGCTTCGTCGGCGCTCATGGCTGGCGGCTTCTCGCACAGCACATGCTTGCCGGCTTGCAGGGCGGCGATGGTGATGAGGGCGTGGAACTTGTTGGGCGTGCACACGCTCACCGCCTCGATCTCGTCCAGCTCCAGGAGCTCCTGGTAATCCTCGAAGGCGTGCTGAGCGCCCACCTCCTCCGCCACCCGCCTGGCCCGCTCCCCAACGATGTCGCACACGGCGATCAGCCTCACATCCGGCTGATCCAGGTAGCCGGGGATGTGGCCCCACTCGGCTATGGAACCCGCCCCGATGATGCCCACTTTGATGGTCTCAGTCATGGGAACCTCCTTTGATGGTCTGGTAGTCTGTTAGTCCGGTGGTCGCAAGAGCTCTCGGTCTTCAGCTTTCGGCACCTGTCCGTAGGACAGGTCTCAGCCTGCGAATGAGCGGACTGCGGACCACTGATCGTTGATCCCTGATTGCTCTTGCACCTTTTGCACGGTGTACCGGTCGACTTCATCCCAATTCAGCTCGTACCCAACACCGGGCACCTCTGGCGGTCAGACGTATCCGTCCTCATCGGGGATGATGGGCGGATACGCCCGGATCTCCCAGGGCTTCGGGCATGTGGACCTGCTTGAGCGGATTATCGCGCCTCATCTCATAGGTGGCGTAAGTCTTCGCGATGGTGAAAGACAGCCAGGATCATCACCAGCCGCTGTCAGGAGAAGGACTCTGCCCGTCGATCCAGGTTCTTCACTTTCTGCAAGTATTGCACAACCCGCTGGTGCAGGTCATGGGGATAGGCATAGCCCAGATGATCGCCAACTTCGACCGCAACTCTCCGGAAGAGGTCGATGGTGCTGAACAGCGCATCCCAGTTTTCTTCCGTCCCGGCCCCGACGTAGGTGCTTTCCAGGTTCGACCAGATCTCAGGCTCTAGGAGCTTCTTCAACCCTTTCCCGCAGGCGCCTGTCTTCACCGACCAGTTGTGGTCGATCTCCATCCGCCATTCCAGTATCTTGCGAAGCAACTGGAATTTCATCACATGGTCCAGGTTATACTTCGCGAAGATCAGTTCATCACGCCAGAGGTTCTTCGCCACATAGGGAGTTTCGCTGAGGAATTCTTCGACGAGGGCCTGATACTCCTCCTCGGTCGGAGGGGTGGGAACATAGGCGGTGTAGGTTGGAGGTTTCAGCCGGTCAGTCAGGTGATCCTTGTCGAGAAGGACAGCGTAGCCGACATCTAGAAAGTCGGCGAGTTCTGAATCTTCGGCGATCAACTGCAAGAATCCGACCGCAAAGAGCATGAAATCGATCTTGACTCCATTCTCGTATTGCGTGATATGGGCAAACCTCTCGACACCATATTGGAGACCGATGGGGTTACGGTATACTACGAGCACCTTTCCGAAGTCTTCCAACCAGGTCAAATCCTTATGGAACGGACGGATATCCGTAACCACCAGGAGTACATCGTAGTCGGAGAAGATGTCCACCGGCGCATTTGGGTTGGCGCGGGAGCTGGTCAAGAGCATCGCCCGAACAGACACCTGCTCTTTGGCCCACTGCATCAATCGACGAATGACTTCATTTTCGCTGGTTGTGTCTTTCATAGACAACTACTCCGGGTAGAGGCAAGGACGGGCTAAGCTACCGCCACGTTCCGTGACTCCGTCACTCCGGTGACCTCCAAGGTCTCGGGATCTATGATCACACCGTAGTCCTTCTCCGCCATCTCCACGGTGATGTAGTCGTTCTTGACGTCCTCCGAAGGTGACAGTGTACCAGGCCTCGTCGGCGACGATGCGATAGTCGCGCACCAGGCCCCGGCCGCCTCGATATCGCCCCGCCTTCGCAGATGTCAAAGCCGTACTGATGCACGAGCACGCCATAGCGGGTCTCACAGACCTCTACGGGGATGATGTAGGTCTCGCCGTCGCCCACGCAAACCAGACCGTCCTCGCCATCCTTCCCAAGTCTCGGAGTGGTTCTTCGATGGCTAGCCGATTTTTTCCAATCATTAGTCTGACCATGTCCTTGGCTGCCTCAAAACTGGTCGCCTGAGTCTCCCCGGTGATAAAACTCATGGCTGCGCCCTCATCAAGGCCATTGATGCCATCGCTTGAGTGTATCCGAATCAATATCTTCTCACAATGACCAATCATGCCGAGCGCGACCTTGAATGGGATGATAATCCCAACATTGAGCTTGAAAATATCGATTCTAGTCATGGTTGGCGCGTTCATACCCGCTCTCCTTAGTTGGGCTCGATTAGGTATGGACACGCAGCACGCCGCAATCGCCTCCTGCGGGTCTCTATTTTATGATGATCGCCCGATCCAAGCCGGTGAGACAGCGGCTCTCCCCCTTGGTGACTACGACAATGTCCTCGATGCGAACACCGAATCTGCCTGGTAAGTAAATCCCCGGCTCTACCGAAAAAACCATCCCTGGCTCCAGCACTGTGTCACTTTCGCCAGTGATCCAAGGCGGTTCGTGAACTTCAAAGCCCATCCCGTGGCCCGTGCGGTGTAGAAACCGCGGGCCGTGCCCGGCTTCTTCGACAACTTTGCGAGCAGCGCGATCCACGTCACGTGCGTATGCTCCGGCAACAGCCGCCTCGCGACCGCGCCGGTTGGCCTCCAGCACAACCTCGAAGACGGCATGCTCTTCGGCCGATGGCTCGCCCAGGTGGACCACACGGGTCACGTCCGAATGGTAGCCATCCAGGGTTGCCCCAATGTCGATGATGACCATGTCGCCGGCCTCCAGGCGCCGGTCACTAAACTGGTGGTGAGGAAACGCGCCATTCGGTCCTGAGCCGACGATGGTAAAGTCCACCTCGTCAGCGCCTTGGCTGCGGAAGGATCTGGCGATCTGTTCAGCCACCTCGCGCTCGGTCACGCCTGGCTGGCATGCGTCGGCGCCCACCATGAGTGCGGCGTCGGCCATGGCAGCGGCGCGCGCCATGGTGTCAAGCTCCGCCTCTGATTTACGCATCCGTAGCGTGGCCATTAGCTCACCCGCGGCCACCGACTTCTTTGGACTGGCTATCTCCTGCAAGAGCAGCAGTGCGTCGGCGCGCATGGCATTGTCGGCAGCCAGCACGCCGCCCAGCTCTATGCTGACCTCACCTAGCGCGTCAGCAAACGCCTGGTGCGGCCCAGCGGCGTCAGTCCAACGAATCGGTGTCATGCCGGTGTGGGCCTCTACTTGATCGGCGTTGAGCTCCGGGACCACTATGCGCGCGTCCTGACGAGTGACCAGCAAGGCGCATGGTCGCTCATCTGCAAACGGTGTGAAACCGAGCAGGTAGCGCATATTCGCCGTCGGAGCGATGGCAACCAGATCCACCTCGGCGCCGGCCATTTGCTCCTGAAGACGGCTGAGACGCTCAGCCAAAACGTCGGATAGTACCATTTGTATCACCTTCTTTATGTTGCACCCCTCTACTTTTTACGCCCGCCGACTAGTCTCTCAACTTCCAGGGTGGCCGGGTTCAGGACCACGCCGTAGTCCCTCTCCGCCATCTCCACAGTGATGAAGCCGTCTCGGACATCCTCCTGCACCGCTTCGATGGGCCGCTCGGTGGGATTGCCCCAGCCTCCACCGGTGGCGGTGACCAGCCGGGCCACGTCATCCTTCTTGAGGTGAACGCGGGCTGACTTGCCGACGACGATGGGCTCGCGGCCATCGTCGAAGATGAACTGGGTGTAGTTCGGCGAGCCCTCCTGCCCCCCCTCCATGGCCCAGGGCACGAACTTGTGGCGGCCGAAGGTGCCCGTGTACCAGGCCTCGTCGGCGGTGATGCGGTAGTCGCGCACCAGACCCCGGCCGCCCCGGTACCGTCCCGCCCCGCCCTCGCAGATGTCAAAGCCGTACTGATCCACCAGCACGCCGTAGCGGGTCTCGCAGACCTCTATGGGGATGATGTAGGTCTCGCCGTCGCCCACGCAGACCAGGCCGCCTTCGCCGTCCTTGTCGTGCCCCGCCCCCCAGCCGCCAGCCTGGGGCTCGCACAGGATGAACAGCTCGCCGGTATCGGGATGGTTGCCCGTCAGCACGATGCCGCACACGCTCAAGAAGTGGCCCGCCGGCAACCGCTCGGGGACAATGGGGGCCATGGCCTTCCACACCAGGTCGGTCGCGTACATCGAGGTTTCCCAGTAGGTGGATGTAGCGGCTGGCCTCTCGCAGGTGAAGACCGTCCGGTCGGGACAGATGATCTTCAAGGGACGGAAACATCCCTCGTTGGCGGGGATAGATGGATCGGTCAGCGCCTTGAAGATGGTACGCACTCCCGAATGGAGACCGGTGCGACTGCAATTGATCGGGCCGGGCACCTGGGGATGGGTGCCGGTGAAGTCGCAGATGAACTCATCGTCGGTGATGGTGACCTTGACACACACCCTGAAAGGCCCGTTGCCCACGCCATCGTCGTCAATGGTGTCCACCGCCTCGTAGACGCCTTTGGGCAGCCTGGCCAGCTCCCTGCGCGTCATCTTCTCGCCGTAGTCCATGAGCGCCTCGATGCCGGCCTGCACCAACTCCAGCCCGTAGCGGTCGCACATCTCCTGGAAGCGCCTGGCCCCCAGGCGTAGGGAGGCGGCCTGGGCGTACATATCGCCCAGGCTCATCTCCGGCGTGCGCACGTTGGCGGCGATGAGGTCCACCAGGCTTTGGTCAATTTCTCCCCCCTTGTAAAGTTTGATACAGGGGAACTGCAGCCCTTCCTGGTAGACCTCTGTGGCATCGGTGGTCCAGGAGCCGGCATCCTTGCCACCCACTTCCGTCCAGTGGGCTTTGTTGGCCGAGAAGGCCACGACCTGGCCGTCGTAGAAGATGGGCATGATCTGAGCGACGTCGGAGAGATGGGTGCCCCCGCCGGAATAGGGATCGTTCTGCAAAAGGATGTCGCCGGGTTCCAGACCGTCGAGGCCGAACTTGTCCAGGACCGATTGCACGCCAAAGGTCAGGGTACCCAGGAATAAGGACGCGCCGTTCCCCTGGGAGATGAGGTGGGCCCTGTGGTCGGTCAGGCCGCAGGCGTAGTCCAGCACCTCGTAGATGATGGTGCTCATGCTGGTGCGCTGCATGGCCACGAACATCTCGTCGCCAATGGCTACCAGCGCATCTTTGATGATCTCCATGGTGAAGGGATCAACCTTCGGCTTCGCCATTCCTACTCCTCCTCATACTACTCAGGCATCGCATCGTTTGTAAAGAGGCAAGCCTACTCACGGAATAACTTCGTTGGGTGTCATTGCGAGCATAGCGAAGCAATCGCCTGCCTCCAATATGATGTAAGCAACGGTGGAGATTGCTTCGTCACTTCGTTCCTCGCAATGACAGGCTGAGCAGTTACTCCTCCTCAATGTGCAGGAAGCCGTACTCGTCCACGCTCACTCGCTGGCCAGGGAAGACCACAGTAGTGGCGGCTGGCTCTTCGACGATCAGCGGCCCGGAGAGCGTCGCCCCGACGGGCAATAGATCGCGCTCGTAGGTCGGCGTCGTCACAAAACCCTCGTCGAACATGACCTGGCGATCTCCCTTGTAGGCCTCCTTCACGCTGCGCGCCCCATCCTTGTTGAGGCGGGTGATCTTGGGTTTTTCCACCTGGCCCAGAGCCGTCAGGTGGAAGTTGACCAGCTCAACGGCCGATTCCAGACGGAAGGTGTAGGCGTGCTCGTGCAGTTGGTGGAAGCGCTCGTTGATCTCAGGCATGTCCTTCTCGGTCAACTCGCCGCCGGGAATGGGAACCTTGACCGTGTGCTCCTGGCCCGCGTAGCGCATGTCGGCGAAGCGCTGGAAGACCATCTTATTCTTCTCCACCTTCTCGGTCGCCAGCTCTTCAGCCGCTTCCTTCTCCATCTCGGCAAAGATGTTGCTCAGTTCAGCAGGTTCAATCTGGTCGGTGCGGACCACCATGGTGCGAATATAGTCGTTGCGCAGGTCGGCCATCAACATGCCCCAGGCGGAGAAGACAGCCGGGGCGGTAGGCACCAGGATCCGCTTGACCCGCAATTCGCGGGCCAGGGCCGCCGCGTGCATCGGCCCGCCGCCCCCAAAGGCCACCAGAGTGAACTCGCGAGGGTCGTAGCCGCGCCGCACCGAGACCAGCTTCAGGGCATTGATCATGTTGGCATCGGCCAGGCGGATGACGCCCATGGCCGCCCCTTCGATGCTCACATCAAAATGGTCAGCGATCTCCTGCATGGACTGGTGGGCCTTGTCCATCGAGACCTTGATCTCTCCTCCCAGGAAGTAATCGGGATTGATGCGCCCGACCACCAGGTTGGCATCGGTGACGGTTGGTTTCTCGCCGCCGGCATCGTAACAGGCCGGCCCAGGCACCGCACCGGCGCTGACCGGGCCCACGCGCAACGAGCCCGCATTGTCTATCCAGGCGATGGAGCCGCCGCCAGCACCGATCTCCACGATGTCCACAGTCGGCACCTTGATGGGGTAGCCCTCCCAATCGCGCCGGTACTCGATCTTGTAGTCGGTGGTGATCCTGGGCACGCCGTTCTCTACCAGCGAGCTCTTGACCGTGGTGCCGCCGATGTCCAAGGAGATGATGTTGGGCTCGCCCAACAGATCGCCGATGACCGCCGCGCCGATGACACCGGCCACCGGGCCGGACTCGCAGGTTTTGATGGGCGCCCGGCGGGCCATCTCAAAGGTGGCAATACCACCATTGGACTGCATGATGTGCGCCACCGGTTTCATTACCATCTCGCTCAGGTCCTTCTCCAGAGTGTTCAGGTATTGGACGGCGATGGGCTGGACGTAAGCGTTAAGCACGGTAGTGCTGGTGCGCTCGTACTCCCGCCACTCCTTGGTGATCTCGTGGGAGAGGGTGACGGGAGTGTCGGGTAACAGCTCTCGCAGAAGCGCGCCACAGCGCGCCTCGTGGTCTGGGTTGGCATAGCAGTGCAGGAAGCAGACAGCGATGGCTTCTATTCCCTCTTTTTTGAAGAACTCTGCCGCCTGGCGCACGTCGTCCTCTCTCAGCCGCTCAAGCTCCTCTCCTTTGAAATTGACCCGCTCCCTCACCTCCAACCGCAGGTAGCGGGGCACGAAGGGCTCGGGCTTGGTATAGTACATGTTGTAGATGTCGGGGCGGTTGGCGCGGGTGATCTCCAGGACATCGCGGAAGCCCTTGGTGGTGATGAGGCCCGTCTTGACCCCTTTGCGTTCGGTCAAGGCGTTGATGATGATGGTCGAGCCATGGACGAAGAAGGTGGTGTCGGCCACGTTGATGCCGGATTTCTTGAGCGTGTCCTCCACGCCGATAGCAAAGTTATGGGGCGTGGTCGAAGCTTTGGTCATGCCAATCTCCCCTGTGACCTCGTCCAGGTAGATCAGGTCAGTGAACGTCCCACCGATGTCGCTTGCTACTCGCATCGAAACCCCTCCTCAATTCATGAAAGTTGATGATGGCACGCGAGCGCTCATTCTTGAATTGTTATTCCGATAATCTGTCCTCCTTCTTGAGCCTTGCCGGCAAAGACCAACAGGGCTGCGACGGCAATTCTGCCACTATGCCTCACACTTTCTGTTTACAGGGGTAAGTCCTTTGCTCACAGTGCGGCGCACTAAGTGCTGGCGTTTAAGCCGCCGCGCCGGATTTGCAAAGCCACCTTACTGAACAAGATCACCAACATCACCCAAGCGCCGCTGCTCTCGAGCGCCGATAGGCGCGGTCGGCTTCATGCGCGGGTTAGGCCGCACCTTTTCCTGAATCTGAAAGTGTGGCACGTCTTGACAGCTCCTTGCGAATCTTGCTTATTGCCTCAACAGCAGCTTTTCTAACAGCAGAGTCACGGTCGTTCACAACTACATCTTCTAACACATCAAGAATGGTTGGGTCGTGGTGACCAAGTTCTCCCAATGCCCAAAGAGCCCTGATGCGAGTATGAGCATAGCCGCTCCTTAGTTCAAGTTTGCGCCTACTTATTTCATCTGCAATCAACTCCTGTCGAGGAGGCTCTTGAGATAATAGCAGGGCAAGCTTGACACGCTGCGCAACCTCGCTTGGTCTTACGGGCTTGATTAGATGTTCGGTCACACCAAGCTCTTGGAGTCGGTCACCTACTTTGTCCTTACCCACTACTGAAAGACAAATAACTGGTACATCACCGCGAAATTGTCTTGCTGCTTGGATGACTTCCAATCCCGAATACTGTGATTCTCCTACCTTTTCGTCTCCATATGGCAAGATGATATCGGTCACTATGAGGTCAATCTGCTGATCCGACTGAAGTACATCAATAGCTTGGGACACGTTTGTGGCAGCAGTGATTTCATAGCCTTCTTCCTCAAGCGGCCTGAACACAGGAGCGATTATCTCGATATCGTCATCTACCACAAGGATGGTCTGTTTCTCGCCAGGTTGAACTGAAGGGGTCTGACGCTCGATCGAGGCAATTGATTTGGGGTACTTGTTTAGCGTCAGGTGGGGGCAGGTTGTGGAGGGCCTAGCGGCGGCGGGTTTCCCGAGGCACGCTGTAGCTTGACCAGGAAGTCCAGGATGGGGACCGCTCTCTGATGACAGGTCGCCAGT